>Ga0187778_10000046_pt1 | contig 70306 bp, 61 predicted proteins | sample 1015_Q2_SP5_20_M_FD_132418 | JGI IMG/M metagenome (GOLD analysis project Ga0187778, IMG submission 132418) | Tropical peat soil microbial communities from peatlands in Department of Meta, Colombia - 1015_Q2_SP5_20_MG | ecosystem: Environmental > Terrestrial > Soil > Wetlands > Peat | place...
GCGTCTTGCTGCTTTTCGCCGTGACGTCGACTTGGACCGCGGCCGCGTCGATGACACCGCCTGGCGGCCGCCCGCCCTTGATCACTTCGACGACTAGGTAGTTGCTTGCGTCGGCGGACGGGAGTGCCAATACCGCATGCTGCAGCTCGACGAGCTGCTGAGCCGTCGATGGCCGAAAGGCTCCCAAGCACAGCGGACACGCGGCTGCTGTGAGGTTTACGCACAGAAGCAGCGCTGCTGTGAGCAACCGCGTCATCTCACTTCCCTCACCCCTACTCCTCTCCCACGGGGAGAGGGGTTCGCGTCAGCCACCTCGTCATCGGCTCCACTCCCTCTCTAAGTCGGACGGCTCACCGGATCGGGCTCTTCACCTTAGGTGCCTCGATGATCTCGTAGTTGGCGTAGCCGAACTCGTTGCTGCGCGCGCCCACATACTTGTCGCCCACCTTGTAGACCGCGATCTCGATCGGCGTGCCGGCGAGCGGGGTAACGATCTTGCCGTCGAGCGACGACTCTAGTGGCATGACGATCTCCCCACGGATTGGCGGCAGGAAAAGCTTTCAGGAACCTGACAAGCGAATCGGCATTGCGAATCGGCATTTCTTGAGGTCGCGCGCGGTGGCGGCTCCGGCGCAACCGCAAGTATAGGCTACATGACCCAGAAACGCTTCCCTTGACGGGTGTCAAGGAACCCGCTGCCCTCAGTGTTGCGCGGCTGCTCCTGCAAGGGCCGCCTGAGAGCGACAGCCTCGCTCGACGCCAATTACGATCGGCTGGGAATGATGGGCAGGATTACGTGCGAGGGGTGTGCCGCGTCGATGTATACCCGGTTGGTCGCGATGCGGCTTGAAAGGGCCTTTCCTTCAGGCTCGCCGGTATTGGGATTGACGTCGAAATGCGGAAAGTTGCTGCTCGATATGTCGATTCGAATCCGATGCCCGCGCTTGAACAGGTTGCTCGTGGGGAATGCGTCGATCCTGATCGCGTAGACCCGGCCCGGAGTCATGAGCGACGGCTTCTCCCACGAATCGCGATACCGCACTCGAAGTATTCCGTCGACCAGGTTCATCGCGAAGCCCTCCGGGTAATCCGGGTTCGGCGGGTATACGTCGATCAGCTTGGCGGTGAAATCGGTATCCGGGCAATTCGACGACACCCACAGTTTGACCTCGATGGGGCCAGTCACTTCGACATCGTCGGTTAGCGGCGGCGTCTGGAAAACGAGAACGTCTGGCCGCTCGGAAAGCGGTCGATACGGCGGCTTGGAGCCGAAGAATTCCGGTCCCTCGCGCTGGTCGAAAGCTCCACCCACCATGATCGGGCGTCCCGAGGTGATGTTGCCACCAATCGTAGGCACGGGATCTCGAGGATCGAAGTCGTAGGTCAGCGGCGGCGCACCCCGTGGCGGTTTTCCGGGAGACAGCACGCGATTCGCATGAAGGTAGTACGGCGTCCAGCGCGTGTCTGGAATCGGCCAGTTCTTCTCCGCGCGCCAGCGGCCACCGTGATCCAGGCGTCCCGCTGCATTCTTCCGTCCGCTTCCTCCGCCCATGACGAACAGTTGCACTGCCGGCTCGGAGTCCACCCCGTTGTGGATGCCTTTGAGCCATCGATCGAACCAGCGCAATCGCAACGTCAGAAAGTCGGCAGCCACGTTGCCGTCGATCGTTGCCGCGGGACCGAAGTCGACGTCTCCGACGTAGGTGAGCTGGCGATCTCCGTGCGTCCACGGTCCAAGGATCAAACGCACCGGACCGCGTTTAATGGCATGCAGCCCGATGTAGTTCTCGGTCGCAGTTCGCGGATACGGGTCGTACCAAGATGACATGAGAACGATCGCGGCATCGGGGAATTGGCGGTAGTAACCCGCGGCGTAGATGCCAAGCTGCTTCCAGAAGCCGTCGAAGACTCCGTGCTCCCACTGGTCGAAGATGTACTCCTCGTAGTCCGGCACCAGACTCAGAGGGGACTCGCCACGACGCCAGGGCATCTTGCGAAACGAATCGTTGAGATCGGTGGCCCGCATCGCCGCCAATCTGGCAGGGTCCTTCACGAGTTGCGGGCTGTTGAGCCCTTCGTTGAAGGCCCACGTCACCTGCTTGAGCTCGAATGCGCCGCCCTGGCGAATGCCTCCCTGGTAGGCATTGGAGAAGCCCCCCGAGTCGAGAAACATCGCCTTGACTCCCGGAGCGCCGGCGCTTCCCAGCGCACCCTGGGTGTGCGCCGCGTACGAAAGACCCATGGTACCGACCAGCCCGTTCGACCAAGCCTGTTTGACGATCCAGGCGCAGGTGTCGTAGCCGTCGAGCCCGTCGCTGAGGTACTTGACGTACGCGCCCTCCGACTTGTAGCGGCCGCGGCAGTCCTGATAGATCACGACGTAACCACGGCGCACGAAGAATTCGGCGACCTCCGCGCGAGTCTTCGGTTTCTCGATCGTGGGCGTTCGCTCCGACCGGCTGTCCGCCGTCTTGTCGTACGGCGTGCGCTCGAGAATGACCGGAAAGCGCCGCTCGACCGGCTTGCCGTTGCGTGCCGGAACGTAAACATCGGTCGCCAGCCGGATGCCGTCGCGCATCGGCACCATGACATCGCTCAGAACGACGACGTCGAAGTCAGCCTGAGGCGCAGCCGCACTGGGAAGCGGTTGCGCCTCTTCGCATCGGGCGACGGGGACAGCGAGCATTCCGGCCGTCCCGAGCAGAGTCTTTCCAAAGTCGCGACGGCTCATGAGCCATCGGCTACGTGTTCCTTGACTCATGTTTGCCCGAGCCGGAGTGGCAATGCGTTGATTGTAGTTCGGTTTGAAACGTTGTTGCTGCGATCGAACCTTGCGGCGCTGCGCCCAGTGGCGTGACCGATGCTGAACGGATACACTTTGTAACGCCACAAACCGATTTCACGATCGGGCGAAAAGCCTGACCTGCTGGCGAGGAGATGCTCATGCAAGTCACCGGCATGCTCTACGGATCCAAAATGCTTCGCTTCGTCGGCTTTCCAACCGCGGAAGTATTGGGGCCGGACGCGAGCGAGGAGGAGATCAAGGCTTTGATCGACAAGCACGGGATGATCTTCGTCAAGCCCGTGTTCAAGGGCGGGGTCGGCAAGAAGGGGAAGGCGGGTCTGCTCGGACGCGCCAAGGATTTGAAGACCGCGCTTCGCGAAAAGGAACGTCTCTACTTCGTCGAGCACCGTCATGGCAACCAGATCGCGAAAGCCAACGGCGTCACCTTCGAGGGCGCCGTGCCGGCCGAGCACGAGGTCTATTTCTCGATCACCGACTCGACTCACTTCCGGGCGCCAACCATGACGCTCACGCATCATGGCGGGATGGACATCGAGGAGCTGGACAAGAGCATGGTCGCCCAGGTGCCCTTCGATCCGCTCACCGGCATGAAGGCCTTCGTCGTCGCCAACGCGCTCTCCGAGCTCAACGCGCCTAAGCAGCTCATCTCGCCTTTGGTCCAGCACCTGCCGAAGCTCTGGGAGCTTTATCACGACTTCGGAATGACGACGCTCGAGTTGAATCCCATCCGCATGCGGCCGGAAAGAGAGGGGCGGCTCGTGCCGGTGGCATGCGATTTCAAGTGCGGCTTCGATCGCGACGATCCGCGCTGGCAGCGACTGAATCTGCCGTCGCATCTGTTCGCCGTCGACTTCTCGGATTTCGAGCAGGAGATCAACCAGCTGCGCACCTACCAGGGCCAGAGCGATGTCTACGTCATCAATGCCAAGGGCACGATCCTTGCACCGACCTTCGGCGGCGGCGCCAACTCGCTGGTGACCGAGCTGCTCGGCGACGACGCCATTATCTCCTCGGACTTCGGCGGCAACCCGCCTTACGAGAAGATGAAGGAGGTGGCGCGCATCTGCTTCAAGCACTGGCTCAAGCAGACCAACGTGCTGTTCATCATCGGCGGCAAATCCAACAACACCGACATCTTCGAAACCTTCCGCGCCATGGCCGATGCGCTGCGCGAGCACTTCAGCAAGCACGGCGCGACGCCGCTCTACGCCGTGGTCGGGCGCGGCGGCCCCAACCTCGTGCGTGGCATGGGCGCGATGAGGGATACGTTCGATGCGCTGGGCGTGCCGTACCGCATCTTCGGCTTCGACTCGGACATGAGCGAAGTCATCAACTATGCCAAGGCGACGGACGCGTGGATGAAGGCAGGCGGGCGCGAGGAGGTGGCCGCAAAGCTCGGCTTGGCGGCATCGACGGCGCGCCAGCCTGAAGCCGGACAGCCCGTTCCAGCGTAGCCTCGGCGCGTCGCAGAGCCGGGACATCGACCGTAGAGGAGGTCCATCATGTATAGAGGCGGCGTTGGCGACTTCAAGTACTTCGTCGGCATCAGCTCGCTCGCGCACGTGGCCACCCGCGACGACCGCGTGTGCGTGCTGAACATCCTTGGAGGCGAGTCGAGCGACGTGACCCCGGTGGGACACGCCTATTCGGGCGGCAACGTCGTGTTCGGCACATCGCCGGGGCGCCGCGGCCAGGTGCTGGAGACGCCGATCGGCAACATCCCCGTCTACAACAGCGTGCTCGAAGGCCTGAAGGACGGACACCGCTTCAATTGCGGCGTCATCTACCTCCCGCCATCCGGCGCGCGCGACGGAGTGGCCGAGCTCATTCGCGTGAATCCCGAGCTCAAGAAGATCTACATCGTGACCGAGAAGCTCGCCGTTCACGATTCGCGCGAGATTCGCGCGCTCGGGCAGCAGAACGGCATCGATATCTTCGGCGGCAACAGCCTCGGCGTCGCCGACGCGTGGAACCAGGTGCGCATCGGCGGAGCGTTGGGTGGCGATAGTCCCGCGGAGGCGCTGCGCAAGGGCTCGATCGCGATCTTTTCCAATTCCGGCAACTTCACGACGACCATCGCCACCTATCTGCGGATGGCGGGCTGGGGTACGACCACGCTGATCTCCAGTGGCAAGGACGTGTACATCCATTTCGCTGCGCCGGAATTCGCCTTCGCGCTCGCCAACGACGCCCGCAGCAAGGCGGCCGTGCTCTACGCCGAGCCGGGAGGCTACTACGAGCTCGACGCCGAGTTCACCAAGCCGATCGTGGCCTGCGTCGTCGGGCGGTGGAAGAGCAAGCTCACGCGCGCGGTGGGGCACGCCGGCGCGATGGCGGGCGGGTCCGACGACGCCGCGGGCAAGGAGCGCTGGTTCATGGACAAGTGCGGCGTGGACGCGATCTTCACGCCGGAGAAGCCGGTGTTCTCGGCCAAGGGAGCGGTGGTCACCAACATCGCGCACATCCCCGCGGCTCTCACCGCTGTCATGCGCGAGAACGCGACGCGTCCGGATTTCCCGCCGGAGGGGAGCCTCGCGCTCAAGGCCTGGTTTGGTTCCGACCGAGGACTCGATCTGCCTGAAGCCCTCCGCGTTCCGGTGGTGAAGGCGATGGCTCCCTACGCCGAGCAGATCGCGTCGCTCAACCGGCAGATCGGGGCGGTATTCCCGCGCCAGTCGATGAAGGACACCTCCGGTGCTTCGCAGATGGACGCCAAGACGCAGGTAGCGAGCCTGCACGGGGTGCCGATGCTCGAGGCGGCGCTGAAGACCATGGAATCGAACGTTTGCCTCGCGCTCCTGCACGAGCACGGTGGCGAGAACGACCGCAAGCTGATCAACGTCGCGATCGGCGCCGAGCTCAAACTTGCCGGCGATGCCACGCTGGCGGCCGCCCAGGCGTCGCGCGAAGCGGGCAACGCTCCCAACAGCGTCCTCGCCGCCGCGATAAGCATCGTCGGCCCACGCCGGCAGGAAGCGGCGCGCAACGCGTTGCGCGAGCTGATCGAACGCTTCGCCGAGGCCGGGTTGCAGGACGCCATGGACGAGTCCTTCGACCTCGGCCAGGTCAGATCCGACGCCAGCGCGCTGTTCGTCGGCGACAAGCCGGACGCAAAGGCCGACGCGATGCTGGCGGGTCTCAAGGCGCGCGGTGCCAAGTCGGCGTTCGTGCGCTACGTGCAAAGCCTGGGCAGCCATCCCACTGCGGACGCGGTCCTCGCGGCGATCGCGGCGACGCTTGCCTGGGGGCCGCTTATGCGCAAGCGCATCTCCAAGCAGACCGCGGAAAGCCTGCCCTGGTGGATTCGGCTATTCGGCACGATGATCGGCGCCTCGGTCGATGCCAGCAAGCACACCGCGGATAGTTTCTGTGGCGTTTCCACCGCCGACCTCACGGCCAAGCGATCGCTGACCGACGTGGCCTGTCTTGCGCTGATAGGGCAAGAGCCCAAGCCTGCCGATCTGTTCGCGTTTCAAACGCTCGTGGGCTTGCTCCTCACCAACGGCCCGGGAGCGATCTCCGCCCAGGGAGCCAAGGGTGCGACTTCTGCGGACGGCCCGGAGGCTCCGGGGCGCGTCCAGTTCAACAAGGCGCTGGTGGGATTTCTCACACATTCCGGGTACGCCCACGGCGGCAACGGCTACGAAGGCGTGGCGTTCCTGCTCGAGCGATTCAAGGGCGTGAAGCTCGCCGACCCCGCCGATCCGAAGCACGGCCTCGACCTCAAGGCGATGGCGACCGAATTCGCCCGCCGCTATGGCGAGGAGCGCAGCAAGCGCAAGGAGAGTGGCGCCGAGGCCGCGCAGGCACTGCCGTGCATCAATCATCCCGTGTTCAAGGGCAAGCCGGTCAACGTCGATCCACGCGAGGAATTCGTCCGTAAGCTGTTCCAGTCGCGCGGCGAATACAACGCGTTCCACGACTACTATTCGACGCTGGTGCAGGCGCTCTACGACGAGAACGTGACCCGGAACGTATTCTGCGTCAACGTGGACGCCGTGATTGCGTCGCTGCTGCTCAAGATGCTGTGGCCGCGTTACCGCGCAGGTGCCCTTTCGAGGCAGGCGCTGGAGACGGCGGCGTTCACGGTTTTCTTGTACGGCCGGATGCTCGGCTGCGCAGCGGAGATCGACGATCACCTGAACCGGGGAAAGAACATGGACACCCGAACGCCGCAGGCGAACATACGCTTCGTGGCGTGAGTCGCGACAGCGCGGCGATACGCAGCAAGTGTCCATCGCTGTCAGGCGAAACCCGTAGCCGCGTCGTGCGGCAGTAAGAACGATCGGAGGATTGGATGGACAAGACCGCCGCAGTCAACGCTACAGATCGGGCACCGCTGCTAGGCCGCTTCTGGCCCGAGGGATGGTGGAGATGGATGGAGTATCGCATCGGCATCATTCCGTTGCCGGTATACGTCCTCATCGCGGTGCTGATCGCCGGCTTCGTCGCCACCGGAAAGATATCCTCCGAGATCTCCATGGCGATCGTCGTCTTCGCCTTCTTTGGCTTTACTTGCGCCGAGATCGGCAAGCGCATTCCGATCATCCGGAATATCGGTGCCGCAGCGATTTTCGCGACGTTCATTCCGTCGGCGTTGGTCTATTACAAGGTGCTGCCGGAATCGATCGTGAAGATGACCACCGAGTTCACGAAGACGTCCAATTTCCTGTATCTGTTCATCGCATCGATCATCGTCGGCAGCATTCTCAGCATGAATCGCAAGGTGCTGATCAAGGGCTTCCTCAAGATCTTCATTCCGCTCGCTCTCGGCTCGATCGCCGCGATGATCGTCGGTACGCTGGTCGGTACCTTGCTCGGGCTGGGAACGCGGCACACCTTCTTCTACATTGTAGTGCCGATCATGGCCGGCGGCGTCGGAGAAGGCGCGATCCCGCTGTCCGTCGGTTACGCCGAGATTCTCCACAGCGACCAGGGCGAGCTGTTCGCCACCGTGCTGCCGCCGGTGATGCTGGGCAGCCTGACCGCAATCCTTCTGGCAGGCACGCTGAACTATGTGGGCAAGAAGTATCCCAAGCTCACGGGGAACGGCCGCCTGCAGCCCGACGAAGCCGACGAGATGGATCCGCATCAGGAAGAGATCACCGGACACATGGACGTCACGCATATCGCCGCCGCCGGGGTGACCGCGCTCACCCTCTACGTGGTAGGCATCATGTGCCAGCGCCTGTTTGGCCTCCCGGCGCCGGTGGCCATGCTGTTCATCGCCGTCATCGTCAAGCTGACCCAAGCCGTCTCGCCGCAGCTGCAGCAGGGCGCATTCGTCGTCTATAAGTTCTTCTCGACCGCCGTCACCTATCCCTTGCTGTTCGCCATCGGCGTTTCGCTGACGCCATGGGACAAGCTGATGTCGGCGTTCACGGTGCCCACGCTGATCACCATCGTCTGCACGGTGGCGACGCTCATGGGCACCGGATTCGTGGTGGGACGCTACCTCAAGATGTACCCGATCGACACGGCGATCGTCAACGCATGCCACAGCGGCCAGGGCGGGACTGGGGACGTGGCCATCCTGACGGCCGCCGAGCGCATGCAGCTTATGCCATTCGCGCAGATCGCCACGCGGATCGGCGGCGCGATCACGGTGACGGTGGTGCTGATCGTGCTCGCGCGGATGACGTGAGTCCAGGTTTCGCCGCGGCGGATCGCGCACAGCGCAACCTCATGGATGCGGCGAGGCAGGCGTAGAAGGAGGATTTCGTGGCCAGGTCAACCCGTCGCGCCGATGATCATGCTCGCGGCTGCCTCGACGCCATGCGCGCGCTGGTCGGCGGCCTGCTGATCGCAAGCTGCGCTTTCTGGCTGCTTTGCCCGCCGACGGCTGCACAGGAGGTCGTTCGGTTCCCGGCCAAGGGAAAGGTGCCGCCGGGGTACCCGGCGCAATACGCCGCGCTGATCGCCGCCGCGGAACAGGAAGGGCAACTCGTCATTCATTCGACGACCGACCTTGCCATCGTCGCTCCGGTGGTCGAGGATTTTCAGGCGTTGTATCCGCGCGTCGAGGTCCGCTACCAGGACATGAACAGCAGCGATCTGTACAACGGGTACCTGGACGACCTGCTCACCAGCCCGACGACTGCCGACGTCCTGTGGAGCTCGGCGATGGATCTGCAGCTCCGCATCGCAAGCGCTGGGGAAGCCCAGACGTACGCTTCGCCGGAAATCTCGAAGGTGCCCGAATGGGCGGTGTGGAAGAACCAGGCCTTCGGGACGACCTACGAACCGATCGCGATCGTCTACAACAAGCGGCTCATGGCCGCAGACGAGATTCCGCAGACGCGTGGCGATTTCGTGCGCTTGCTCAGCGACAAGCACGACCGATTCGTCGGCAAGGTCGTTACCTACAACATCGAGCGGTCGGGTCTCGGCTTCCTTCTGGCAACGCAAGATGCGGCCGCATCGAAGGACTTCTGGTCGCTGACAAAAGCGCTGGGAAGCGTCGGCACGCAGGTCGTGGCGACGACCGAAGCGATGCTGGCGCGGGTCGGCAAAGGCGAGGATCTCCTCGCCTACAACGCGCTGGGTTCCTACGCTTCCATCGAAGCCAAGAAGGATCCCTCGCTCGGCTACGTGTTTCCGCGGGACTACACCCTGATCGTCACGCGCGTCATGCTGATCGGCAAGAAGGCGGCCAACCCAAACGCCGCCAGACTCTGGGTCGACTACCTGCTGTCCAAGCGCGGCCAAACCATGCTGGCAAACGAGGCCGGGCTCTTCGCGGTCCGCGCCGACGTCGAGGGCAGGGACTCCGCGGCACTAACCAAGGCGCTCGGCTCGAGCGCCAGGCCGATCCTGCTTGGCCCTGAGCTTCTCACGCCTTTTCCCGATCCTGCCAAGCGGCTTGCCTTCGTGAAGGAGTGGCAGCAGGCGGTCGGCGTGAAGCCGTAGCTCACTGGAGCCTGCTTCGCGCCGTGATTCGCCAGGCGGCAAGCTAAGATCCGGTTGGTGGCGTGACGCGACAAAGTCGCCTCGCCCGGTGGCGCGTTAGAGATTGCAAAAGCATTGGGGAGGAGACCATGAAAAGCGGATGGAAAATGCTCGTACCGGTGCTCGTCTGGCTGGCGATCTTTCTAGTGCCGGTGCCGGCGGGACTCAACGCGAACCAGTGGCACTACTTCGCGATCTTCGCCGCGGTCATCGCCGGCCTTGTGCTGGAATCGATGCCCCCTGGCGCGGTGGGCTTGATCGGCCTCACGGCCGCGGCGATCCTGGGTTACGTCGAGTCGGACCCCACCAAGTCGCTGCGCTGGGCCCTGAGCGGTTTCGCCGACGCCACGGTCTGGCTGATCGTCGGCGCCTTCGTGTTCGCGATCGGCTACCGCAAGAGCGGGCTCGGCAAGCGCATCGCGCTGTTGCTGGTGCGCGCGCTGGGCCAGCGCACGCTGGGCCTGGGTTACGCGGTGACATTCGCTGATCTGATCCTGGCGCCCGCCACACCGTCGAACACCGCGCGCAGCGGCGGCACGATCTACCCTATCGTCAGCAACATTCCGAGGATCTACGGCTCCGAGCCGGGCCCGACCGCGGGAAAGATAGGCACCTACGTGCTGTGGACCGCCTTTGCGGCGACGGCGGTGACGAGCTCGCTCTTCCTGACTGCGTTGGCGCCCAACGCGGCAGCGCTTGCAATTGCCAAGAAGACTGTGGGTGTCGACGTAAGCTGGTCGCAGTGGTTCGCCGGCATGTTGCCCTTCGGCATCGTCATGATCTTGCTCGTCCCATTTCTGAGCTACCTCGTGTGCCGGCCGGAGGTCAAGGAAAGCCCGGAGATTCCAAAATGGGCGGCGGGCGAGCTCAAAGCCATGGGCCCGGTGTCTCGCAGCGAATGGATCATGATCGCGCTCGTTGTGCTGGCCATGCTGCTGTGGATCGCCGGCTCCAATCCGAACATCAAATTGCCCATGCTGGGCGCGAACTTCATCAACGCGACGATGGTCGTGCTCCTCGTCATCTCGCTCATGCTCGTCACCGGCGTGGTCGAGTTCGGGGACATCGCGGCGGAGAAGAGTGCCTGGGACGTGTTCCTCTACTTCACTTCGCTTCTCACGCTGGCCTCGGGGCTCAACGACATCGGCTTCATCAAGTGGGTTGCGGAATCGGTCGCCAAGCCGCTGGCGTCGATGTCGCCAACCACGGCCATGATCCTGCTCGTCGCGCTATTCTTCTGGATCCACTACTTCTTCTCGAGCATCACCTCGCACACCGCCGCGGTGCTGCCCGTGGTGCTGGCGGTCGGCTCGGCGATGCCCGGCATGTCGGTGCCCACGCTTACCATGCTGTGCATCTATTCGCTCGGCATCATGGGCGTGATCTCACCGTACGCGACCGGACCGGCGCCGATCTATTTCAGCAGCGGTTATATCGGCAGGTCGGATTTCTGGAAATTCGGTCTCATTTTCGGGGTCGTCTTCTTTGCCGGACTGCTCGTGATCGTGTTTCCGTGGCTGCAGATCGTCTTGTGACCTAATCAAGACGGATTGCGACAAGAACGACCACGATCGGACAAGAGCCATGGCCGCAAGGCGAGAACTGACGGCCGATGTGATCGACCGCCTGAAAATTCGCGACCTGATCGAGAACTGGGCCGTCTGGCGCGACGCCGGCGACTGGGATCGATTCCGCACCGTCTGGCACCACGACGGCGTGATGATGGCGACCTGGTTCCAGGGGCCCGCCGCAGATTTTATCCGCGTCACGCAGGAGGGATGGGCGAAGGGGGTCAACATCCTCCATTTCCTGGGCGGAACCTCCATCGACCTCGCAGGCAACCGCGCGATCGCGCAGACCAAGATGACCATTTCGCAGCGCGGTGACGTACACGGCGTCCTGTGCGACGTGGTGTGCACCGGCCGCTTCTACGACTTCATCGAGAAACGGGACGGCCGCTGGGGCCTGGTATTGCGCCAGCCGATCTACGAAAAGGACCGCATCGATCCGGTGGACCCTGCGGCGCGGCTTGAAATCGACCAGGCGAAGCTTTCCCAATTTCCCAAGGGCTATCGCCACCTCGCGTACATCCAGACGCAGATCGGCTACAAGGTCAAGCGGGACATGCCTCAGCTGATGGGATCGGAGGTGGAAGCGCTCTATGCGCGCGGCAGGAGTTGGCTCCGTGGCGAGCAGCTGGGTGGTTGAGCTCGTCCTTCCGTGAGCACCCCGCCTCGATGAAGCTGAACATCCTCTCGGACCTGCACTTAAGCCTCGGCACGCTACCGCTGCCGGAAACCGACGCCGATGCGGTGATTCTGGCGGGCGATGTGGCTCGCCCGAAGGAAGCCATCGCTTGGGCGTGCGCTCTCGCCAAGCCGGTGTTCTACGTCGCCGGCAACCACGAGTTCTACGGCGGGAGCATCGCGGCCACCATCGCCGAGCTCAAGCATCTTTGCGCCGGAACCAACGTCCGCGTGCTCGACAACGACGAAGTGATCTTCGAAGGGGTGCGCTTTCTGGGAGCCACGCTGTGGACCGACTTCAGGTTGTTCGGCAATAGCGAGATGCGAACGGTGGCGATCGCACAGGCGCTGGAGCTGATACGCGATTTCAGCAGGATCCGCGTTGGCGAGGCCGAGCAGCGGTTGTTTGCGCCCGCCGATTCGGCAGCGCTGTTCGACGCTCACGCTGCGTGGCTCGATCGCAAACTTTCCGAGCCGCATGCGGGACCAACCGTCGTAATCACCCACCACGCTCCGTCGCCGCGAAGCATCCATCCGAGATTCGCGGACTCGCCTTTGAACGCGTGCTTCGTTTCCGACGCCGAGCGCCTGATCGACGGCAGTCGAGTCGGGCTATGGATCCACGGCCATACCCACGATAGCTTCGACTACGTCTTGAACGGAACGCGGGTCGTGTGCAACCCGCGCGGTTACTCTAAGAATGGCGTGAACGAGAATCCCGGGTTCGATGCTGATTTCATTGCCGAGATCGGCTGATCGCGGCAAGACATCGACTCTCCGCATTGGACGGATTCGACTGGGGATGTAAGATTCCTTGCTTCGCGCGCAAGACTACCGCACCGAGCACATCTCCCTTTTCCCTTAGACGAGGCTCGCATGGATATTCCCAGCATGGTTGAAACTGCACGGCCGATCCTGATCGCTTTCGGTCTCAAGGTACTCGGGGCAATCGCCGCGTACATCATCGGACGCATGCTAATCGGCGTCGCGTCGAATCTGGTCATGCGTGCCCTCGAACGGCAGAAGGTCGAACCGACGGTGATCCGCTACATTGGCTCGGTCATCACCATTGCCCTCAACATCATCCTGGTCGTCGCCATCCTTGGCTACTTCGGGGTGGAGACGACGTCATTCGCCGCTCTCGTGGCCGGCCTCGGCATCGCGGTCGGCGCGGCGTGGGGCGGGTTGCTCTCCAACTTCGCCGCCGGCGTGTTCATCCTGGTGCTGCGTCCGTTCAAGGTCGGCGATTATGTCGTGGCGGGCGAGGTCGAGGGAACCGTTCGCATGATCGGCCTTTTCAACACGACGATCGACACCCCAGACAATGTCCAGACCATGGTCGGCAACGCCAAGATCATGAGCGGAACGATCAAGAACTTCAGCGCCAATCCATATCGGCGCGTGGAGCTCCTGGCGCAAATCGACCACAGCGTCGATGCCGGCGACGCGATTCGACGGCTCAAGGACGTGCTGCCTGGGATTCGCAACGTCGTCGCCGAGCCGAAGCCCGACGTCGAGATCCTGACCTTCAACGAGCGCGGGCCGGTTCTTGCGGTGCGCCCCTACTGCAACACAGCGCACTACTGGCAGGTCTACTTCGACACCAATGCGTCGATTCGCGCAACGTTCGGTGCGGCGGGATACCCAGCCGCCGAGGCGCACCTGCACGTGCGGCAGCGGGCGGCATAGCGTCGAATGCGGGAACCCGGCGGCGAGGCAGCACAGATGAGTCCTGCGGGTTGAGTCTCCTTACGGCTCTGCGGTCCGCCTACTCGAAGCGCAGTATCGCCTGGTCCACCGCCAGGCTCTCGCCGGCTTTGGCGAGCACCTCGGCCACCACGCCGTCGCGCTCGGCCTTGAGCGTGTTCTCCATCTTCATCGCCTCGATGACGGCCAGCTTTTCACCCGCCTTGATCTCCTGACCCGGCTTGACCGCGATCTCGGACAGCAGGCCCGGCATGGGCGAGAGCAGGAGCTTGGACAGGTCCGGCTTGGGTTTTTCCGGCATGAGCGACAGTAGTTGCGCGGCGCGCGCCGTCAGCACTTCCACGTCGGCTTGTGTTCCCCAGTGCAGAAGGCGGTACCTCCACACGACGCGCTCGATCTGCATGCACACCTTTTCTTCGTTCCAGGTGCCTCGAAACAGGATCTCACCGAGCTTCCAATCCGACTTGAGCTCGTAGGTTTCGCCGTTGCAGGTGATGGCGTATCCGCCCTCGATCGACTCCACCCGCAGTGCGAAGCGTTCGGGGCCCACGCGAACAACCCAGTCCGAGCCGACTCTGCGCGTGTGTCCCGCGAGCTGGCCGCTGGTCTTGGTCGCGCGATCGATGTGGCGGCGCCGCGCAAAAGCGGCGACGCTCGCCAGCAGCAGCGGGTCGTCGTGGGTCAGGTTGGAGGGGTGGAAACCCTTGGGAAACTCTTCGGCGATGAAGGCGGTGGTGAACTTGCCTGCGACGAAGCGCGGGTGCTGCATGAGCGCCGCCTGGAAGGCGACATTGCTCGACACGCCGCGAATCACGAAGGCGTTGAGCGCATCGCGCATGCGATCGATCGCATGGTCGCGGGTAGCCCCGTGGGTGATCAGCTTGGCGATCATCGAGTCGTAGTACATCGAGATCTCGCCGCCTTCGTACACGCCGGTGTCCACGCGGACCTGTTCGTCCACCTCCTCCGGCGGAATGTATTTCACCAGGCGCCCCACCGAGGGCAGGAAATTGCGGAACGGATCCTCGGCGTTGATGCGGCACTCGAGCGCCCAACCTTTGAGCTTGATGTCCTGCTGCGTGAACGCAAGCCGCTCTCCCGCTGCGATGCGGATCATCTGCTCCACGAGATCGAGCCCGGTGATCATTTCGGTCACCGGATGCTCGACCTGCAGCCGCGTATTCATCTCCAGGAAATAGAAGTTGCGGTCGTTGTCGACGACGAACTCGACGGTGCCGGCGGACTGGTATTGCACCGCCTTGGCGAGCGCTACCGCCTGCTCGCCCATGGCCTTGCGGGTCGTCGCATCGAGCAGCGGCGACGGCGCCTCTTCCAGAACCTTCTGGTGGCGGCGCTGGATCGAGCACTCGCGCTCCCACAGATACACCATGTTGCCGTGCGCATCGCCCAGCACCTGGATCTCGATGTGATGCGGCCCTTCGATGAACTTCTCGATGAACACCCGGTCGTCGCCGAACGCGGCCTTGGCTTCGTTGCGGCAGGCCTGAAAGCCCTCGCGCGCCTCGCTCTCGTTAACGGCGACGCGCAGGCCCTTGCCGCCGCCGCCCGCCGACGCCTTGATCATCACCGGGAAGCCGATGTCCCTGGCGATCCTCGCGGCGTGGTCGGCGCTCTCGATGACGTCGTTGTAGCCGGGAATGGTGTTGACCTTGGCTTTGAGTGCCAGCTTCTTGGAGGCGATCTTGTCGCCCATGCTGCGGATGGCGTGGACCTTCGGACCGATGAAGACGATCCCCTCCTTTTCCAGAGCATCGCAGAAGGCCATGTTCTCCGACAGAAAGCCGTATCCCGGATGCACGGCCTGCGCGCCGGTTTCCTTGCACGCCTGGATGATGCGCTCCATCCTGAGGTACGAATCCTTCGACGGCGGAGGGCCGATCAGGACCGCTTCGTCGGCCATTCCCACGTGCTTGGCATCCTTGTCGGCCTCGGAATACACGGCGACCGTCTTAATTCCCATCTTGCGCGCGGTCTTGATGACGCGGCAGGCGATCTCGCCACGGTTTGCGATCAGGATCTTCTTGAACATGTGGCTGTTGCTCCTCATGTCATCCCGAGCGGAGCGAGGGATCTGCTGTTGCATCGAAGCAGCTACCTTCGACCAGCAGATTCCTCGTCGCTGAGGCTCCTCGGAATGACAAACCGCCTAAAGCGGAATGTTGCCATGCTTGCGCCACGGGTTCTCCACCTTCTTGCCGCGGAGCATGGCGAGCGCGCGACAGATTCGCTTTCTGGTCTCGCGCGGCATGATAACGTCGTCGATGAAGCCCCGCTGCCCTGCGATGAAAGGGTTGGCGAACTTCTGCCGATATTCCTCGGTGCGCAGGGCGGTCTTGGCCGCATCGTCGACGTCCTTGCGGAAGATGATCTCCACCGCGCCCTTGGGACCCATCACGGCGATCTCCGCCGACGGCCAGGCGAAGTTCACGTCGCCGCGCAGGTGCTTGGAGCTCATGACGTCGTAGGCCCCGCCGTAGGCCTTGCGCGTGATCACGGTGACCTTGGGGACGGTGCACTCGCAATAGGCGTAGAGCAGCTTGGCGCCGTGCTTGATGATGCCACCGTACTCCTGCGATGTCCCGGGGAGGAAGCCCGGCACGTCCACAAAGGTGACGATGGGAATGTTGAAGGCGTCGCAGAAGCGAACAAAGCGCGCGCCCTTGATCGCGCTCTTGATGTCGAGGCACCCCGCAAGCACCAGCGGCTGGTTGGCGACGATGCCGATGGTCGAGCCCTCCATGCGCGCCAGCCCGATGACGATGTTCTGGGCGTAATCGGGCTGCAGCTCGAAGAAGTCGCCCTCGTCAACCAACTTGTGGATGAGCTCCTTGATGTCGTACGGCTTGTTCGGGTTGTCGGGCACCAGCGTGTCGAGCGAGCGGTCCTGCCGGTCGGCCGGGTCATCGTTAGGCACCGCGGGCGGCTTCTCCCGGTTGTTCGCCGGCAGGTAGCTGATCAGCCGTCGCGTCATGATCATCGCCTCGACATCGTTCTCGAAGGCGAGGTCGGCCACGCCTGACTTCGTGGAATGCGTCACCGCACCCCCAAGCTGTTCGGGGGTCACTTCCTCATAGGTCACGGTCTTCACCACTTCCGGGCCGGTCACGAACATGTACGAGGAATCCTTGACCATGAAGATGAAATCGGTCATCGCCGGCGAGTAGACCGCGCCGCCGGCGCAAGGGCCCATGATCACTGAGACCTGCGGGATCACGCCGGACGCCATGACGTTGCGCTGGAAAACCTCGGCGTAGCCACCGAGCGAGGCCACGCCCTCCTGGATGCGCGCGCCGCCCGAGTCGTTGATCCCGATCACGGGGGCGCCCACCTTCATGGCGTGATCCATGATCTTGCAGATTTTCTCCGCATGCGCTTCGGAGAGCGATCCACCGAACACGGTGAAGTCCTGGCTGAACACGAAAACCACGCGGCCGTTAACGGTGCCGTATCCCGTAACCACGCCGTCGCCGGGGATCTTCTGCTCGGCCATGCCGAAGTCGTTGCAGCGATGCTCGACGAACATGTCCCACTCTTCGAAGGAATCCGGGTCGAGCAGCAGCTCGATGCGCTCGCGAGCCGTGAGCTTGCCCTTGGCGTGCTGGGCGTCGATCCGGTTTTGGCCGCCGCCCAAGCGCGCGGCACCGCGCTTCTCTTCGAGTCGGCGAATGATCTCGTGCATGGTCTTCTCCCTCGTTAGCTCCTGGAACCGTCAATCAGCGGACGCATGTCGCGTCAGCCCCGCCAGCGCGCTGCCATAACGCTCGCACAGCAGATTCGGAGAGCTGGCCGTGACTTCGAGATCGCGCAGCAGGCCATCCTGCAAGCCGTAGATCCAGCCGTGCACGGCAAGCTGCTGGCCGCAATCCCACGCGTCGCGCACCGCCGTCGTCCCGCAGACGTTGACCACCTGCTCGATCACGTTCAATTCGCACAGTCGCGCGCTTCGGGCGTCCTTGTCGCCGGCCTCGTTGATCAGCCCGTCGTGGCGGCGATGGACGTCCTGGATGTGGCGCAGCCAGTTGTCGGAGAGTCCGATCTTGTGCCTCGCCAGCGCGGCATGAATGGCGCTGCAGCCGTAATGTCCCACGATCATGATGTGCTTCACGCGCAGCACGTCCACGGCGAACTGAACCACCGAAAGGCAATTCAAGTCGGTGTGGACGACCACGTTGCCGAGGTTGCGATGAACGAACAGTTCGCCTGGCAGCAGGCCGACAATTTCGTTGGCGGGCACGCGGCTGTCCGAGCAGCCGATCCAAAGGTACGCGGGCGACTGCTGGCGCGAAAGCGTGGCGAAGAACTCTTTATCCCCCGCCCGCATCCGTTCCGACCAGGCTCGGTTCTTGGCGAACAGGTGATCGAGATCCCCCATCAACTCTCCCCTCGCAAGCCATCCAAGGCGCGTTAACGCTGCGCGCGCGTCCGAATCATCGACTCGGCCCAGGCTTTGCGGCGAACGCGGAAAAGGCATCGATCACCTCGCGCGGCGCCTGCACCATCTCGATCAGCACGCCCTCACCCCCGATCGGCGCCTCTTCGTTGCCCTTGGGATGGATGAAGCAGATGTCGTAACCGGAAGCGCCTCGCCGGATTCCGCCCGGCGCGAAACGCACGCCCTGGGCAGAGAGCCACTGCACGGCACCCTTGAGATCGTCGACCCAGAGGCCGATGTGATTGAGTGGCGGATCCTGCACCGCGGGCTTCCTGCTCGCGTCCAGCGGCTGCATCAGATCCACCTCGCATCGGAAGGGGCCGGTGCCGATGACGGCGATGTCCTCGTCGACATTCTCGCGCTCGCTGCGATAGTTGCCCGCGACCGCCAGCCCGAGCGCGTCGACCCACAACTTGCGCAGTCGCGCCTTGTCCACCGCGCCGACCGCGATCTGCTGGATACCCAGAATCCTGAAGGGCCTTTGCATCGTCTTTGCCCCGTCGCCTACTCGCCGATGAACACCGGCGCGCGCTTCTCGAGGAAAGCGCGGATCCCCTCCTTGTAGTCGCGACTGTCGTAGACGGTGCGCCGCAACCCCTGAACCCGTTCGAACCCCTGCGGGCTCATCGGATGCGCGCCGGCGAGAATGCGCAGCTGCTCCTTCATCACCGCGATGCTCAAGGGCGCGTTCTGCGCGATCCGTTCCGCGAGCCGATACGTGAACATCTCGAGCTCGGCGGCGGGAACGACGTGGTTGATGATCCCAAGTCGCTCGGCTCGCTCGGCGCCGACGGGCTGCGCTGTGAAAGCCATCTCCTTGACGATGCGAAGGCTGGTCGCGTTGAGGAACGTCAGCATGCCGCTCACGTTGTACGGCACCCCGAGCTTCGCCGGCGTGACGGCGAATGTGCTGTTCGGCGCGGCAATGATCAAGTCGCACGCGAACACGGCCTCGCAGGCGCCACCCCAGACGCCACCCTCGATCATCGCGATGACCGGCGCCGGAAAGACTTCGATTTCCCGGATAAGGTTGCGCAGCGGATCGTCCCAGCCTAGAGGATCGCGCCGGCCGGCCGGTAGCTCGCCAACGTCATGCCCGGCCGACCATACGCTGACGCCCGGTTGTGCGCGCAGCACGACCGCGCGTGACTTTCGCTCCCGGAACTCTTTGAGCGCGGCGATGAGCGCGTCGACCAGCGTCTCGCTCAATGCGTTGCGCTTCTTGGGATGGTCCAGCGTGATCGTGCCGACCGCTCCGTCGAGACGCGACGCGATGAGCGGCTTTCCTGCGGTCTTATCCATGATGCGATCTCCGTTCGAGGATGTCGAGGAGCCGCCTCGCCGCCGCGGTCGGCGCCAGCGTTCCCGCCTCGACCTGCGCTTCGCACTCCGGCAGCGCGGCGCGCACGCCGGGATGCGAGCGGAAGTGCTCGCGCAAGCCGGCGTCGATCAGCGCCCACATCCAATCGAGCGACTGCCGGCGGCGCTTCGCCTGAAGCTCGCCGCCTGCGGCGAGCGTGTCGCGGCAGCGGACCACTTCGCGCCAGAACGCTTCGATCCCATCGCGGCGAACGGCGCTCACGCCCACCACCGGCGGCCGCCAGCCACCCGCCGCGGGACGCAGCATCGAAAGCGCCTGCTTCATCTGGCCCATCGCGAGCTGCGCCGCCCTGGGGTCGATGTCCACCTTGTTGTAGACGATGACGTCGGCCAGCTCGACGATGCCGCGCTTGATCGCCTGGAGCTCGTCGCCGGCGTTCGGCATCTGCACCAGCACGAACACGTCGGTCATTCCCGCGACCGCGGTCTCGCTCTGTCCCACGCCGACGGTCTCGACGATCACCACGTCGAAGCCCGCTGCCTCACAGGCGAGCATCGCTTCGCGCGTGCGAGCAGCGACGCCTCCGAGCGTCCCGCCCGACGGCGAGGGGCGGATGAACGCATTCGGATGCCGCGAGAGCTCCTCCATCCGGGTCTTGTCGCCGAGGATCGAGCCGCCGGAGCGCGAGCTCGACGGATCGACCGCAAGCACTGCGACTCGACGGCCTTCTCTGACCAGCGTGAGGCCGAGCGCCTCGATGAACGTCGACTTGCCGGCGCCAGGTGCACCCGAGATCCCCATGCGCAGCGCGCCGCCCGTCGCCGGCAGCAGCCGTGCGAGCAGCGCCTCGCCTTCAGCGCGGTGATCGGCGCGCCTGGATTCGATCAGCGTAATGGCCTTGGCAAGCGCGCGGCGGTTGCCCGCACGCACGCCGGCAGCCAGCGAGTCGACGTCGGACGCAGCTCCCGCCGCGGGTGCCACCGGCAGCACGCGCGCCGCGCGCGTCATCCCTGAGTCACTGCGATGCGGCGCGCCGCGCGAACCTTGGCGAGCACGTCGGAGGCGCTGACCGGGATCGGCGTGCCGGGGCCGTAGATGCCGGCGACTCCCGCAGCGTAAAGCGCCGCGTAATCCTGCTGCGGGATGACGCCGCCGACGAACACGACGATGTCGTCGACGCCCTCGGCGCGCAGCGCCGCGATGATCGCCGGCACCAGCGTCTTGTGTCCACCCGCAAGCGTCGAGACGCCGATCGCATGGACGTCGTTCTCGATCGCCTGCCTCGCCGCTTCATCGGGGGTCTGGAACAGCGGCCCGATGTCGACGTCGAAACCCAGATCCGCGAACGCCGTGGCGATGACCTTGGCGCCGCGGTCGTGGCCGTCCTGGCCAAGCTTGGCGACCATGATCCTCGGCCGTCGTCCCTCGGCGGTGACGAACGCGTCGACGTCGGATTTCAGTCGCTCCCACGTGCCATCGCTCGCGAATCCGGCGCCGTAGACGCCCGACACGGTTTGCGTGGTCGCGCGATAGCGGCCCCACACGGCTTCGAGAGCATCCGAAATCTCCCCCACCGTGGCCCGGGCGCGGCTCGCCCGGATCGAGAGCTCGAGCAAGTTTCCCCTGCCATCTCGCGCGCATTGCGTCAGCGCACCGAGCGCCGCGGTCACCGCGGCGGGGTCGCGCTTGGCCTTCACCGCGTTCAACCGTGCGATCTGCGCCGCACGCACTGCGCTGTTGTCGATTTCGCGAATGTCGACCGGCGACTCCTCGGCGAGCCGGAACTTGTTGACGCCGACGATCGCATCGGTGCCGGCGTCGATCCGCGCCTGCTTCTCGGCGGCAGAGGCCTCGATCCTCAGCTTCGCCCATCCGCTCGCCACGGCCTTGGTCATCCCGCCCATCGCCTCGACTTCCTCGATGATCGACCACGCCTCGTCGGCCATGTCCTGAGTGAGCTTCTCCATGAGGTAGGAGCCGCCCCAGGGATCGATCACGCTGCAGATGTGCGTCTCCTCCTGGATCAGGAGTTGCGTGTTGCGCGCGATCCGTGCCGAGAAATCGGTCGGCAGCGAGATCGCCTCGTCGAACGAATTGGTGTGCAGCGACTGCGTTCCGCCGAACACCGCGGCCAGCGCCTCGATCGCGGTGCGCACGATGTTGTTGTACGGATCCTGCTCGGTGAGCGACCAGCCCGAGGTCTGGCAGTGGGTGCGCAGCATCAGCGACTTCGGGTTCTTCGGATTGAAGCCCTTCATGATCCGCCACCACAGCAGGCGCGCGGCGCGCAGCTTGGCGATCTCCAGGTAGAAGTTCATCCCGATCGCGAAAAAGAACGACAGCCGCCCGGCGAACTCGTCGACGTCCATTCCGCGCGCGAGCGCCGTGCGCGCGTACTCCTTGCCGTCTGCCAGAGTGAACGCGAGCTCGAGCGCCTGGTTGGCGCCCGCCTCCTGCATGTGATAGCCCGAGATCGAGATCGAGTTGAAGCGCGGCATGCGGCGCGCCGTGTACTCGATGATGTCGGCGATGATCCGCATCGACGGCTCGGGCGGATAAATGTAGGTGTTGCGGACCATGAACTCCTTGAGGATGTCGTTCTGGATCGTCCCCGAGAGCTTCTCCTGCGCGACGCCCTGCTCCTCGGCCGCCACGATGTAGCCGGCGAGCACCGGCAGCACGGCGCCGTTCATGGTCATCGACACCGACACCTCGTCCAGCGGAATGCCGTCGAAGAGGATCTTCATGTCCTCGACGGAATCGACCGCGACCCCCGCCTTGCCCACGTCGCCGAGCACGCGCGGATGATCCGAGTCGTAGCCGCGGTGGGTCGCCAAGTCGAAGGCGACCGATACGCCCTGGCCGCCGCCTTCGAGCGTGCGCCGGTAGAAGGCGTTCGATTCCTCGGCGGTGGAGAACCCAGCATATTGGCGGATCGTCCATGGGCGCCCTGCGTACATCGTCGGTTGCGGGCCTCGCACGAACGGCTCGAAGCCCGGCATGGTGTCGGCGTGCGGGAGATCGCGGGTGTCGGCGGCCGTGTACAGCGGCTTCACCGGTATCCCGTCAGGGGTGTGCCAGACGAGCTTCTCGAGCGACCCGCCGGGGGCGCTCTTCGCTGCGGCGTCCTTCCACTGCTCGGGCGCGACCCTCGGGTAACGCGGACTGTCGGAACTGGCCATCGCTTCACCTCCGCCGTGACAACGCGAAGCTTACCGCAACGGCTTGCATCCGTCCTGTCATTGCAGGGCCACCGAGAGAGTGAGGCCGATGACCTCAGTGCCGGGATTGGTCGACTGGCCGAGGACCTTGCCGTTCGAAATGTGGTGATAGGCGATGCCAACGCGCATGTCGTTGTCGAGGCGGTATTCGACGTCGATACCGAAGCGTCCGATTACCGGCGGATCGCCAAGATCCTTGCCCGAGCCGTGGCCGTACCCTCCCACCGCAAAGCTGGGTGTAATGACCAAGCGTTCACCCCAGTACGTCGCGACGCGGATTCCGCCATAGCCGTAGAAGCTCCCTTGAGTCGTGACGCCCGCCCCGACAAATGGACGCAGCTTCCACAACAGGGACTTTCCGATGCGGTACTCGAGACCGAAGGCCGCCGCGGGCTGCACGTTCTTGACGACGTCGAAGCCGCCCGCCTCGAACGCAATCTCGTCTGGTCCGTCGAGGGGAGGCTCCGCGATCGTGGCCACAACCACGACTGCGCTCGCAATGGCAAGAGCCTGTACCTCCGGATCGGCACGTGCCGCGGGCGACGCGCCGACGACCCATAAGCCGACCAGCCAGGCTGCGAAGACCTGTTTCATCGTCACCCACGCGCTCGGCCGAGCCAGCGCTTCCTCGGCGAGCCACGGACAGAAACCCTCCGAACATCGAGCTTCGGCATGCGCTGATAGCAAATGATAGTAGAGTTAGCGTTACGGTGCTGCTGTCGTTGAAGACCACGGGGTGTGCCCGACTGGCGATCGCTGGGGCGAGGGAGCGGGTGATCATCGGTCCCGGCGCCCTCGCAGATGCCAAGCAGGTTGATTTGGGATCGCATTTCCGCGGACACGGCAACGTAAGCGCCGCCGGTCTCGATTTCGATCCATTGCATGGAGGAGCACGGGTATGGCACGCATCATCGGCGGCATCGCCGCCTCGCACACGCCGACGATCGGTTTCGCGTATGACCGCAACAAGCGCACCGACCCCGCTTGGGCTCCGATCTTCGAGAACTTCGAGCCGCTGGCTGCCTGGCTTGCGGAGAAACGCCCGGACGTTCTGCTGCTCATCTACAACGATCACGTCACCTCCTTCTTCTTCGACCACTATTCTGCGTTCGCGCTCGGAGTGGGCCCCGAATGGCGCGTCGCCGACGAGGGCGCCGGAGCTCGCGACCTGCCGGCGATCAAGGGACATCCGAAGCTCGCTGCGCACATCGGGAACTCGCTCATGGCCGACGAGTTCGACATGTCCTTCTTCCAGAACAAGGCGCTCGACCACGGCTGCTTCTCGCCGTTGTCGGTGCTTTGCCCGCACGAGCCAGAATGGCCGGTGAGGATCGTGCCGCTGCAGATGGGCGTGCTGCAGTTGCCGATCCCCAGCGCGCGCCGCTTCGCCAAGCTCGGGCGGGCGCTGCGACGCGCGATCGCGAGCTATCCGGAGGATCTGCGGGTCGCGATCGTAGCCACCGGCGGACTGTCGCACCAGGTGCACGGCGAGCGCTCCGGATTCAACAACCCTGTCTGGGACAGCCGTTTTCTGGATCTCTTCGAGCACGATCCAGAGCAACTGGCCGAGATGACGATTGCCGAATACGCCGAACTGGGCGGGTTCGAGGGTGCCGAGGTCGTCATGTGGCTCACCATGCGCAGCGCGCTGGCGGACAGCGTGGTGTGCAAGCACCGCAGCTATTACCTGCCGTCGATGACCGGCATCGCGACCGCGATCTACGAAGGAATCGACGGTGCGCCCAATCCAGCCGTGGTCGAACGCCACCGGCGCAAGATGGCGGCCGAGCTTAGCGGGGCCGAGAAACTCGAAGGCACGTACCCATTCACCCTGGAGCGCAGCGTGAAGGCGTTCCGCATCAACGACTACCTGCACCGGATGGTCGAGCCGAGCCATCGCGCGGCCTTCCTTCGCGATCCCGAGGCCAGCTTCGCGGCGGCCGGCCTCACCGAGGAGGAGCGAGGCCTGATACGTCGCCGCGACTGGCGCGGCCTCATTCACTACGGCGTCATCTTCTTCATGCTCGAGAAGCTCGGCGCGGTGATCGGCGTGTCGAACCTGCACATCTACGCCGCGATGCGCGGCGAATCGCTCGAAACCTTCCAGCGCACGCGAAACGCGCCTGGTGCGCTGTACTCGGTGGCGGGCAAAGAGGCCGGAACGCTCGGCTGGGATCAGCCGACAGGGAATACAAGCCGAAGATGACCACCAGCCCCGCCGACGCCGAGCAGGTCACCGGCATTTCCTCAATGGCAACGCGCCACCTGCTGGCCGAGTTGAGCGATGCTTACGAGCGGAAATCAGGACAACGGGTCGCCGTGGTGTCGGTAGGCGGCGTCGATGCGGCCCGGCGCGTTCAGGGTGGCGAAGCGTTCGATTTCGTCGTGCTGGCGGCCGACGCGATCGAGCAGTTGGCAGCAACCGGTAGCATCGTTGCGGGCAGTCGAATCGACCTGGCTCGCTCGGGCGTGGCGGTCGCGGTTGCAGCGGGAGCGCGACGGCCCGACATCGCCAACGAGCAGGCGGTTCGCGACGCCGTGCTGGCTGCCCGCTGCATCGGCTACTCGACCGGTCCGAGTGGAACGCATCTCGTGCGCTTGTTCGGACGCTGGGGCGTCGCCGCGACGATCGCGCCGCGCGTCGTGCAGGCGCCGCCCGGAACTCCGGTGGCGACCCTCGTCGCGCGCGGCGACGTCGAGCTCGGATTCCAGCAGTTGAGCGAGTTGATCCATCAGCCGGATATCGATGTCGTCGGTCCGCTTCCGCCGGAGATCCAGCTCAACACGGTGTTCTCGGGCGCGGTCTGTAGCGCGTCGCGTCGACGCGAGGCTGCGATGGCGTTGCTGTCCTTCCTTGCTTCGCCGGCGGCCGACCCGGCGAAACGCCGTCAAGGCATGGAGCCGGCGTGAGCGAGCCACGTCGCGGACCTAATCATTTCGGCAAGGCTAACGGCATCGGCAACGTCTTTCCGGCGTTCGCCGGGAGGCCTCGTCTACCTGGCTGATCGTCAAGCGCGTGAACGTCAGACAGCAGAAAGCGCTGGCTATGCAAGAGCACCGATCCGGGGCCGTTCTCTAGCTCCGGGAGGGCGCTTCGAGGCTTATGACTCGGCCACCAAGGCGAAGTGCTCGGCGACCGGTGGGGAGGCGAAATACGGACTGACGAACGCTCGCCATTCCTGGAACGCCGGCGATTGCCGGAAATCGACGGTGTGATTTTCGACGCTGTCCCAGTAGATCAAAAGCAGGTAGCGCGCCGGAGAGTCGATCCCCTTTTGGATCTTGTAGCCGCGAAACCCCTTGGCTTTCGCGATGACGGTTTCGACGCCTCGCCGGATCGCAGCATCGAACGCGCTCTGCGTGCCCGGCTTGATGCGGAACTCAGCGACCTCGAGAATCATGATCCCCCTCCTCTGGCGGCGCGTGGAAGCCCGCCCGCTATTTGATCCTGCCGCGTCCGGCGACACGCCATATCGCTTCGACGCGGCCGGCTCGAACGCCCACGATCTCCTCGTGCAGGTGCACGGTGGTGTCGGAATAGCCGACGACGAATTCGATCTTATCGCCGATCAACGGCGCAGCGCTGGGCTGCTCCAGCTCGATCTTCGCGTGCTCCGCCGAGAGTTTCATCGCACGCACCGTCGGCAAGCCGCGCGGCGCCGGCATCGCGGCGTCTCCGCTCATCGTCTTCTTGCCTGCGTCAACGACGATGCGTGTCGGCGTAGGCCGGCTCGTAACTGTCGCGAGCACGGTCAGTGCGGGCTCGAAGTCGACGTGGTAGTTCGTCCGATAGTGCATGTCGCTGAAGATGGCGCCGCCGATCTGCACCTCGGTCACGCCCGGCTGCCGCGTACAGAAAGGAAACGTGCCGGTCCCGCCGCAGCTCACGATCGCGACGCCGAAGCTTGCCTCGCGGCAGGCGCGCGCGCTGCCGACCAGCGCGGCGAGCGCCTCGCGCACCGTGCGCTCCTTCTCCGCCGGATCCGCCAGCATCGTCGCGTGGCTTTCCCATCCTTCGACGCCGACAAAGCGAAGCCCCGGACGGCGCGCGATCTCGTGCGCCAGTGCGACGACCGGCGCACCAGGAGCGACCCCGGCGCGATTCATCCCGATGTCGACTTCGATCACCACGCGCAAGGGTTTGGCCGCCTGCCGGAACGCGGCATCTAGCTGCGCGACATTCTCCACGCTGTCCACGCAGACGATCGGGTCAGCGTGATCGGCGAGTGCGACGAGGCGACCGATCTTGACCTCGCCCACGATCTGGTTGGCGATGAGGATGTCGCGAATCCCGGCGGCGGCCATCACCTCGGCCTCGCCCACTTTCGCGCAGGTGACGCCGATCGCGCCCGCCGCCATCTGCATCTTCGCTATCTCCGGCGTCTTGTGCGCCTTGGAATGCGGCCGCCATGCGACCCCTCCGGCACGGCACGCCGCGACGATCCGCGACATGTTGGCCGCCATGACGTCGAGGTCCACCAGCAGCGCCGGTGTGTCGAGCGCCGACACCGGCCGACCGACGAGGCTTGCCGACGGCGAGGTTCGCGTGTCCATGGTCACATTCTACCGACGCCGCAACCCAGCGGCTCGGTAAGCGTCTTCGACCAGCCGCAGCGTCGCGAGATTGTCGCCCGGGCCCGTTTCGAAGCCAGCCCCGCTCTGAAGACAGTCGACGAAATGCGCGATCACGCCGTCGAAGCTCGCTTGATAGCCACGATCGCGATCGTACTGCTTCACTCGCGGCGTGGGACCGAGCAGTTGCAGCCCAGCATCATCGAACACCGCGCTCGCCTTGCTGCCGACGAGCTCCAGACGATCCGGGGGCCGCGCGGGATAACCAGGCGCCGCCATCGTGCCCGTCACCTCGATCGGCGCGCCGGAGGCGGTCTCGAGCAAGATCGTCGCCAGCGTCTCTCCGCGTACGTCGGCAAGCGTGCGCGCCGCGCGCGCGTCGATCACGGTGAGCTCGCCGCAAAGGAAGCGCATCACGTCGAGATGATGAATGAGCACCTCGGCGATCATCAGCTCTTCCTCATACTGCATGAAGGGCTGGCGCTCGAGCGACGGTCGGCGCCCGGTCGCGTCGGGCAAAAGCCCCGAGGTGATCATCGCCATCCGCGCGAGCAGAACGTCGCCAAGATCGCCGGCGGTCATCCAGCGCTTCAGCTCCCGATACCACGGCCTGAAGCGCCAGTTCTCGTGCACCATGAGCCGGACCTTGCCTTCCACGCGCCTCGCCAGCGACTCCGCTTCCGCGAGTGTAGGCGTCAACGGCTTCTGGCACAGCACGTCGATGCCATGCGCCGCCGCAGCGTCGACCCAGGCGGCGTGCGTCTGCCGCGGTGAAGCTACGTCGAGCACATCGATCGTTTCCGCGGCGAACATCGCCTCGGCGTCGACGTAGATTCCGGGGATCGAGAATTGCTTGGCGCGAGCCGAGGCTTTCGCGAGATCCGGATCGCACACCGCGACCACGCGTACGCGATCGCTCACGCTTCGCCACGCGGTGAGATGGAACCAGCTAATCATTCCGGCTCCGGCGAGGGCAACCTTCAATGGCGTCGCTTTCGCGTCCATCGATCAGGCTCCGAATCCGAACAGGCACTGCGGATTGCGCACAAGCACGCGCTCCCGGTCGCTCGCGTTCGGGAACCAGCGCGTCAACGGCGCCAGCACATCGGCATAGACCGGACGCTGCGGCACGTTGACGAACGGCCAGTCCGATCCCCAGAGGCAGCGCTCGACGCCGAAGGCTTCGATGAGCTTCTCGACGAACGGGTCCAACGCGTCGAAGCCCGAGAGCGTGCGCGCGACGCGAAACGGCGACGACAGCTTGACAGTCGCGCGGCCCTCGCGACCGAGGGCGAGAACGGCCTGGAATCCCCTCTGCCAGATTCCAGCAGCGGGATCGCTCACGCCGAAATGATCGATCAGCACCTGCGCGCCGCTCGTTCTGAGCAGCGCGGCCGCTGCCGGCCATTGCGCGTCGTCCGCGAAGACCTGCGCGAACCAGCCCAGCGCCTTGATTCGATCGAGGAGGCGCGACGCTTCGCGCCGCGCCAGCGCTTGGGGGTCGTAGCTCACGAGATTGAAGCGCACGCCGACCACGCCGGCAGCAGCCAGATCGTCGAGCTTCCCATCGTCCGCCATTGGATCGACCATCGCGATCGCCTTGAACCTTCCCGGATAGGCCCTCATTGCATCCAGTATGGCGCCGTTGTTCGTGCCGTAGCCGCTCAACTGCACGAGCACGCCGTGAGCAACCCCGTGACGGTCGAGGACGGCGCAGAACTCCTCACGCGTCCCGCTCTCGTCCAGACGCGGCTGGTAGCCCCGCTCCCCCGTGAATGGAAACCGCACCGGATCGATGATGTGCGCGTGACAGTCGACGATGCGCCCCGCCGCCATGAGCATGCCTCTAGACGATCGCCTGTGTCGTAGTCGGATCGAACAGATGCAGTTCCGCGGCGTCGAGCACGACTTCGTGTCGGTCGCCGCTGCGCAACGCCGTGTCGCGCCCGATCCGCGCGACCAGCTCGTCCCCGGAATTCTCGAGCGAGAGCACGAGCAGGGTCTCGGCGCCCAGCGGCTCGACGGCAACGACGCGCACCGGCACGTGGACGACCAACCCCGACGGCCCGGACCGAGACGATTCGTAGATGTCTTCGGGTCGAATGCCGATGGTCACGTCGCGCCCGACGTACGGCATGAGCTGCGCAGACTCGCGTTGCACGGGTACGACAGCACCCGCGAACCGTGCCACAATCCGGCCGTCACTGAGCTCGAGCCTCCCCGAGAGCAGATTCATCGGCGGATTGCCGAGAAAGCGCGCCACGAAGGTATCGGCTGGACGACGATAGACTTCCAGCGGCTCGCCGATCTGCACGACCCTGCCCTGATTCATGATGCAGATGCGGTGTCCCATCGTCATCGCCTCGACCTGATCGTGCGTGACATAGATCGAAGTCGTGCCGATCTCCTGCTGCTGCCTGATCAATTCGTTGCGGGTAGTGACGCGCAATGCGGCATCCAGATTCGAAAGCGGCTCGTCGAAGAGAAATACTTCCGGATCGCGTACGATCGCGCGTCCCAGCGCGACGCGTTGCCGCTGCCCGCCGGAGAGCGCATGCGGCTTGCGCTTCAGGAATTCCGTCAATCCCAGCCTGCCCGCGGCTGCCTGCACGCGTCGCGCGACCTCCGCCGGCTCGACTTCCCGCCGCTTCAACCCGAAGGCGAGGTTATCGTAAACGGTCATGTGCGGATACAACGCGTAGGATTGGAACACCATCGCGATGTCCCGCGACTTCGCCGGGACCTCATTCACGACGCGACCGTCGATCGAAACCGTGCCGGACGTGATCGGCTCCAACCCGGCGATCATGCGCAGGACGGTTGACTTCCCGCAGCCCGACGGCCCCAGCAGCACCATGAACTCCTGGTCGGCCACGGTGAAGCTGATGTTGTCGACCGCAGGCGCGGCGGCGCCGGCGTAGCGCTTGCTGAGATTGTCGACCGTGATGACCGCCACGTCCGTTTCGTCCGTATGACCTGGCTGGCCCTAGCGCACCGCGCCGGCCGTCATGCCTTTGATCATCGTCTCGGAGAAAAACGCGTAAAGCACGATGATCGGCACGATCGCGATCATCAACCCGGTCGCCGCCATGCCGACGTCGAGCTGGTGGCTGCCGGTGAAGTGCATGATGCCGAGCGGCAGAGTCCGCTTGTCGTCGTCGGTCAGCAGCACCACAGCGAACAGGAATTCGTTCCACATCACGATGAAGTTGACCGTCACGGCGGTGAAGATCGCCGGCGAGCCGATGGGGACGGTCACGCGCCAGAAGATCTCGAAGTCCGAGTAGCCGTCCATGCGCGCGGCGTCGAACAGGTCCTGCGGGATCTGCGCGAAGAATCCCTCGAGGATGTAGACCGTCACCGCGACGTGCGTCGCGACGTAGACGAGGATGAGTCCGGTGAGCGTGTTGTAGAGATCGATGTCGAGCAGAATCTGGAACAGCGCAAGGATCAGGAGCTGCGGCGGCAGGATCAGCCCGCAAAGAATGAGGAAGCGCACGGGGCGGTTGCCGCGAAAGTTATACCGTGCGAGGCAGTGCGCCGCCATTGCCCCGATGGCGGTCACCAGCACGACCGCGCAGACCACGACGATCGCACTGTTCCAGAAATAGGTGTGATAGTTGGACTTGAACCAGGCGTCGGCAAACTTATCCCAATGGGCGGGCGACGGAAATCCATACGGATTCTTGAAGATCTCGGCCGTGGTGCGCAGCGACATCATCGCGACCCACAGCAACGGCCCGCCAGTGACAACGCTGTAGATCAGCACGAAGAAAACGACCGGCAGGCGCCGCAGGCGATCTGCGAATCCGTGCAGCGCTGTCACCCTAGAACTCCAGCCGGTCGCGAACGCGGAAGAGCCGCGTCATCAACGCGACGAAGGCGAGAATGATCGCGAACCACAGCACGGCGATCGCCGACGGGTAGCCTAGATCGAAGGTGTTCCATTCGAACGCGCGCTTGTAGACGTAGGTCGACACCGTTTCCGTCGACCAAAGCGGCCCGCCGCCGGTCATCACCCAGATCAGATCGAACACCATCATCTTGCCGATGAAGGAGAGCACGGTGAGATTGACAATGGTTCGCCTGAGCATCGGCGTGATGATGTAGACGAGCTTGGCGAACCAGCCGCAGTTGTCGAGCTCCGCTGCGCCGAGCACCTCCGAAGGAAGCGCGTGCAGCGCGGCGAGGAACACAATCATGTTGAAGCCGAGCCATTTCCACTCGTGCGCCGCCAGCACCGACCACAGCGCGGTCGAGGGCTGCCCGAGCCATGACTGCTCGAATGCCCCAAGGCCGAGGAACCGCAGCGTCGCGTTGGCGAGCCCCCAGTCGTAGTCGAAGATCCATACCCAGAGAATCCCGACGACCACGTAGGACATCAGCACCGGGGTGAACCAAAGCACGCGCAACGCACGCGCGAGAGGCGCGCGCGCGAACAGGCACAGCGCGAGTAGCAACCCGCCGATGACGTCGATGATGGTGGCGACGACAGTAAAAAGCCCGGTGTTGGTCACCGCCTTCCAGAACACCGGATCGGCGAAGAGCAGTGCCGTGAAGTTGGCGAGACCTGCGAATTCGACGACGTTGTGCGGCTTTATGGTGTGGAAGGCGTTGTAGAACGTACGCAGGACAGGAAAGATCGTGAAGACGGCGTAGACGACGAGGGCGGGCGCGAGAAACGCCGCGACAATCCCGAAGCCGGCCCGCCGTGCGTCGATCGCCGGCGGCGCCGTGCCGTGCGCGGCGAGGTCAGCCGGACGCCCCAGAATGTCCTATCCCTTGTAGCAGGCCTTGTTCATCATCTGCACGGTCTGATCGACCGTGAGCAGCCCCCCCGGAAAGCCGGAGTTGAGTACCTGCGCGAAGGTGTCCTTGCATTCGCCGGTTACCATGTCGCGCGGCTGGCCGATGAAGTACTTCTCGCCTTTCTGCCGCTCCATCAGCTCCGTGAAGTAGGCCGCGTGCGGGCCGGTGAAGTTCCTCACGTCGGCCTTGATGCCGGTCTGCAGGTAGACGGTCTCGATCCACATCTTGCCCATTTCCGGCGTGGACATCGCATCGAGGAATTCGGCAGCGAGCTTCTTGTTCTTGCTCGCCGCGTTGATCGCGAAGCTCGCGCCGATAGTGGAGGTCTTGCACTCGTTGCACGCGCCGCCATCCATCGCCGGGAATTGCATGATCCCGAGTGGGAAATTCGTGGGCTGGCCGCCTTTGTCCTCCGGCACGAAGGCGCGGCCGGTGTAGAAGCTTCCCATCGGCAGCGTCAGCGCGCCAGGCTTGCTGTAGAAATAGTAGTGCGACTCGCCGAGCTTGAGCGTCATGAAGTTCTTCGGGTACGCACCGGCATCGACAACTTCCTTGACCCACTTGAGCGTCTCGACCACTCGCGGATCAGTGTACGCAAACTTACCCGTGAAGAGCTTCTGGTAATCGTCCGGGCCGAGCTTGCGCAGTAGCGCTTCGGCGGCGATGTAGGCTCCGGGATAGGGACGGTCGCCCACGCCCTGCGCGATCGGCGTCATGCCTGCAGCGCGCGCCTTCTTCACGAGATCGAGGAATTGCGACTGCGTGAACTGCGCGCTGGCCGGCAGCGTCACGCCGAGCTGCTTGAGCATGTCCTTGTTGTAATAAAGCTCGACCGTGTAGGCCTCCTGTGGGATTCCCCAGGTCTTGCCGTCCTGCATCCAAACCTTGCGCGCCCACGGCTCGATGTTGTTCCAGTTGACGAGATCGTCGAGTGGGACGATGTAGCCTGCGGTGATGTATTCCCTTTGGTCGGGCTCGAGATAGAACACGTCGGGACCCTTGCCCGCGGGTAGCGCTGTCTTGAGCGCCGCGAACAACGGGTTCTTCTCGTACCATGTGATCTTGACCTTGACGCCGGGGTGGGCCTTTTCGAGATTCCTCGCCGCCAGCTCGCGAAACGCGACTTTCGCCGGCTCGTCCGCTTCGTGGCTCCAGACTTCGAGCGTTACTTCCTGTGCCCCGGCAGCCCCCGCGACGAGAGCCGCAACCGAGACCGCTCCGATGGCCGCGATGCACCGCATCGCGAAGCGTGCATGCATCTTCGCCTCCCCCTGGGTTCTAACCACTAGACCGGTGATGTTAGTACAAAAGGACCCAGGCCACCATCAGAGCTACGACCTTCTTCCCGAGGCCTTCGAGCGGGCCTCAGCGTGAGGCGCCGGCGTGGCTGCGATTCCGTGGGAAGTCCACCGGGCCGATTTAAACAATTTACCGGGCCCTACACCCTGCGTCGTGTGTTAGGCGCACCAAGATCACGTTGCCGAATTCGCGCAAGCGAATCGTTTCGACGGCGGTTACTTCATTGCCGAGGCTTCCACCGCTTGCGCTAGTTGATGATGCCCACCGCGTTGCCAGCTACAATGCGCCTATTGCGGCGATCAACTCCTTGCCGTCGGGAATTTTCACGGAGTACTGATCCCAGACCGGCGCCATCGCCTTCTGCCATGGCGTCTTGTCCTTGACGATTATCACCTTGGCACCTTGCTCCACCGTCTTGGCCAGCGCCGCATCATCGTTCTTGGCCAGCAGTTCCGGGATCAGCGGTTGAATCTCGCCCGCGCTCTTCTCGATGGCGTCCTGGTGGCCCTTGGGCAGCCGCGCCCACCATTTCGCATCCACGATCCACGTCGCCATCGCGAAAAGATGGTCGAGTTTCGTGAAATACTTCGCGACTTCGTAGAAGCGGAAGGTGTAGTAGTTGGTCGTCGTGTTGTCGAAATAGTCGACGACCTTGTTCTGCAGAGAGGTATAGATCTCCGGCGCCGGAATCGGGACCGGATTGGCGCCGACCGCCTTCCACATGTCGATGTGGATAGGGCTTTGAATGACGCGCATTTTCTTGCCTTTGACGTCCTCCGGCTTCTCGATTGGAAACGTGCTGATCAACTCGCGCGCGCCGTTGACCGAAAAGCCGAGAAGGTGAAAACCCTGCGCTTCGAATTTGCTGCCGAATCGGCTCTTCAGCAAGGTGTTTGCCTTTATCGCATGCTCTTCGCTGCGAAAGATGAACGGCAGATCCATCACCTGCACGTCGGGCACCCAATTGGCGAGCACCGAGCTCGTCACTGCGCCGAACTGGATCGACCCCAACCTGATGCCTTCGGCGGTCTCGAGTTCTCCGCCAAGTTGGCTGTTGGGGAAGATCTTGATTTCCACCTCGCCGTTGGTTCGCTCGCTCACCAGCTTGGCGAATTTCTCCATCGCGACATGCTTCGGATGCCCTTCCTGGACCTCGATCGACATGCGACCGACATACTTTGGCGCCGCGATTGCGCTTGATGGCAGCAGCGTCGCGGTGGCGGTGACTCCCGCCAGTGCCAGTCCCGCAACCATCCCCTTGGTGATCAATGCTCGCTGCATGGCGCTCCTCCTGTATCCGGTTATCAGTCGAAACCGCGGTTCGGGTGCGATGACCGCATCACGCGATCAACATCTGGCGCCTATTCGACGCTCGAGTTATCCGGCCTTGGGCGGCGCTTCGATTGGAAGCGCCCTTCCTGTTGCTGGAGATCATGCGCAGGCTATCGACTGCCCACCGATCGACCAGCCGGTCCATGGCGGCGCGCGCCATCGCGGGGTCTTTCCTGGTGATGGCGTCCGCGACCGCCTTGTGCAGTGCGTGTGAGCTTTCCCCTTCTTCCTTCGATCTCGTCAACAGGCGAATTGCAAAGCTCAACGCGCCTTCGATCCCATGCCGAAATCCGAGGAGCAGGTCGTTTCCCGCAGCTTCCAAGATGCACAAGTGGAAGCGGAGGTCGGCAGCATGATGCGCGTTGACGTCGGTCGTGGTCGCCATGTCGTGCAGCGCCGCTTCAATCGCGTGCACCGCGCTGCGCGTTGCGCGTGTCGCCGCAAGCTCGGCGGCGGCGGGTTCAACGATCCGCCGCAATTCAATAACGTCCGACACGAACTTGGCATCGAGCGCACTGGCAAATCGCCACTGGAGGATATCCGGGTCGAGGTGGTTCCACGATGCGGACCGGAGAACGCGCGTGCCCGTACGCGTGCGCACCTCGAGCAGACGCTTGTGCACCAGGACTTTGATTGCTTCGCGTACGACAGTGCGGCTTACCCCGAATGCCTCGGCGATGCCATCCTCGGTCGGCAGGGTTTCGTCGGCCTTGAGCTCTCCGCGCACGATACGACCACCGAGCTCGTCGACGACGTGCTCGTGCAGGCTTAATGGAAGCTTTCGGCGATTTGCGCTCATTAATATTATGATAGCATGAATACGGCACCGTCAACGGTCTGGATCGTTGCGCCGGCGCGTCATTGCGAAAGTCTGCAGCCCGCTTCGACGGCCGAAGGCGCGCACGACCTGGTCGCAGTGCGCACCGGAATGCAAAGAGGCCATGACATTGAGCGCTGACCGCCCTTCCGCACCTGCGGTGTTCCCGCCGCCTACCGTTCGTGCGATCGCCCGTCTGCTGGATTTGCTCGACCGTGGGGTCAGGTTGGTCGCGCTAATGCTGTTGGTCGAAATCATCATTACGGTCTTCGCCGGGGTAATCGCCCGCTACGTGTTCAACGCCTCGTTCTCATGGACCGAGGAACTGGCGTCGTGGAGCTTCATATGGCTGATCTTCACCGGCGTTGCCGCCGGTCATCGCGGTGAGCGACACATCACCGTCAGCATGATCGATGGCGCGCTCTCGCCGCGCTGGGGGGCCGGGGTTGCGTTTCTGGTCGATCTGATCGTCGCCTACACGACGGTGATGCTGCTCTTCGGTGGCGAGAAACTCGTCCGGTCGATCGGCGGCACCAGCACGGCCCTGCAGTGGCCCAACTACGTCAAGTACGCGATCATCCCCGCGTCGTGCGCCGTAAGCCTTGTCTACCTGCTTCTGGGCCGCATCGCCGAACGCGGGCCCTGGTCGGTGGTGACCGCTGCCGCGGCGATTGCGTTGGCGTTTGCACTCTACGCGACGACCTCGGCCACGTCCGGTTCGCCGTTTCCCGAGGCGAGCCCCAGCCTCATCATGGGCGTCGCCTTCGGCATCGCGCTGGTCATCGGTGTGCCGATCGGCTTCGCCATGTTGTTCAGCGTGTTTCTGTCGACATGGGGCGTCAACCTGCTTCCGATCGCCGGCGTGGTGCACAGCATGGTGAGCGGTGCGAGCCCGTTCGTGCTGCTCGCCATTCCGTTCTTCCTGAGCGCCGGCTACCTCATGAACCTGGGAGGGCTTTCGGCTCGCATCATCGACTTCGCGAGTGTCCTGGTCGGTCATTGGCGCGGCGGCCTCGCGCAGGCCAATGTCCTGCACAGCGTGATGCTGGGCGGCATCTGCGGATCGTCCGGCGCCGACGCCGCCAGCACAACAAAGATTCTGGTGCCGGAAATGATCCGACGCGGCTACTCGCCCGCGTTCGCGTGCGCCATCACCGCCGTCGGCTCGATTCTCCCCTCCTGCTTCCCGCCATCGATCGCGCTGCTGATCTACGCGGCGGTCGCCGAGGTCTCCGTCGCGCAGCTCTTCACCGCGGGCATTCTTCCCGGCTTGCTGCTCGCCGTGTTGATGATGATTGCCGTGTATTTCGTCTCCACGAAGCGCGACTACGAGCGAGGCAAGTCGCGAGCGTCGATTGCGGACATCTTGCGCGTCGGCTTGCGCGCGGTGCCGGCGTTCATGCTGATTCTTCTCATCCTCGGACTCTTGCGTTTTGGCGTAGTGACGGCAACCGAGGTAGGCGTCATCGCCGTGCTCTGGGCGCTGCTGCTCGGAAAGTTCGCCTATCGCATCTTCACGTGGCGCGAGTTCTTCGACGAGATGGCCGAGTGCGCGGTCGACACCGCGCTGATCGGCTTCCTGATCGCCGTCTCGGTGCCGTTTGCGTGGGTTTTGATCGCGGAGCAGGTGCCGCAGGTGCTGGTCGAGTGGACCAAGCGCTTCGTGAGCGAGCCTTGGCAATTGCTGCTGCTGATCAACATCCTGATGCTGATCGCCGGGACCTTTCTGGAGGTGGTCCCGATCATGCTGATCATGGTGCCGCTGTTCGTGCCGGTGATGCTGGCTGTCGGCGTCGATCCTATTCACCTCGGCATCATCATCGTCATCAATTCCGTTCTCGGGTCGCTGACGCCGCCGGTGGGAATTCTCGTGTTCATCTGCGCGTCGATCGCCAAAGTTCCTGCCAACGCAGTCTTCCGGGAATGCAATCCGTTCCTTTTCGCCTGCGGCATCGGACTGCTTGTCATCACCTACGTTCCGGCGCTGTCACTCACCTTGTGGAAATTGATCGGCCACTGAGGCGGCCGAACTTCGGCGGGGAACGGATAATGCCTCTGCATCCAAAGATTCGCGTAGCGTTGGACGCCGCGCTGGGTCAACCGCCGCTGGAGACCCAGCCAATCGCCGAGGCGCGGGCGCAGGCGAAGGCCGCTTACGCGCCGACCGCTCCAGTGACGGTGGGCGCCGTGGAAGACATCGTATTGCCGGGCGGAAATGGCGGGGTTCGCGCTCGCCTCTACACCCCGTCGGGCAGGGGTCCGTTTCCGCTGCTGGTCTTTTTTCACGGCAGCGGCTTCGTCCTGCTCGACCTCGACACGCACGATGCGATCTGCCGCCGGCTTTGCGAGGGTGCAGCGTGCGTGGTTATCTCTGTCGATTATCGACTGGCGCCGGAACATCGGTTTCCGGCGGCGCCGGATGATTGCCTTGCCGCCACCCGCTGGGCCGCAGCACATGCGCTTGCACTCGGCGGGGATCCCGCGCGGATCGCCGTCGCCGGCGACAGCGCCGGCGGCGGCCTCGCGGCAGTGACGGCGCTCCGCATCCGCGACGAAGGCGGTCCGCGCCTGTGCGGTCAGCTCCTGTTCTATCCGGTGACCGATTTTCCCGACCCGCTGCGGTCGACCCATCTGGCATTCGCGACCGGCTACGGTCTCACACTCGACACGTTGCGCTGGTTCTGGAGTTTGTACCTACTCGATCCCTCCCTCGCGGACGACCCGCGCGCCTCGCCGTTGCGGGCGCGCTCATTTGCCGACCTGCCTCCGGCGCTCATACTGACCGCGGAATACGATGTGCTGCGCGACGAAGGCGAGCGTTATGTCGACTGCCTGCGCAACGCCGGGGTCGCCGCGCAGGTGCGGCGATGCGAGGGCATGAACCACGGATTCCTGCGATTTGCGGGGATCATCGATGAAGCAAGCGCACGACTGGACCAGGCGAGCGCGTGGCTGCGAACCATTTATTCGGCGACCCGCTGATTGGGGCACGTGCCCCTGCTAGCGAATAGCCATCAACGCCATTTATCAGCCATGCAGTAGCGATCGAATGAAGCGCAGCAATCCTATGCAACGCCGTCATTGGTTTGGCTCCCGACCAGGGCTCGAACCTGGGACCTGCGGATTAACAGTCTGTCAAGAGGAAAGCTAATTTAACTGTTTCATCAACTGCTTACGGTGTCCGCGCAACCTCACCATTGTAGTCGAATGCAGTGCAACACAGGGGCATGCAAAACGGCGAAGCTACATTTTCGTATACACCTTGATCGCATCTAAGTAGCCCCTCCCATCCGTTATGAAGCTCCGGATGCTAGCCACAACCGAACGCCATTCGCGTTCTCGGGCGCGGCTACACCGGCGGCCCCAGACAATCGAAGCACAGCACCGCATGGGCATGGGCCGCGTTCCCGGAGCCAGTCGGAAGGCGCATCACCGCTGGTGGTCGGCTTCAAGTACTCCAACCTGCACGTTCCAATCTGGAACTCGAGACCGCTTCCTCCCAGATCAGGGTTCGACACATTGGCTCCGTCGTCGCCAAGCGTCTCGGCGTAACAGCGATTCAGCCGGTTTGGATCGCCCGCGCGCTGCTGGCCCTCGTGGCGCCGGTCCTTGCCGGCTGCGCCTACCCGTAATGGCCACAGGTTCGACAGCTCCCTCGCGGTGCTCAGCACGAGAGGTGCGAGCTCGTGCGCTCGTTTCTCCGTGATCCGTGCGCTGGGCCCCGCGATGCTAACCGTTCCCAGCGCCGGGCCTCGCTGACCGGCACGAATGGCTGCGGCAACCGCGGAGACGCCGAACTCCGCTTCGCTGAACGCCAGCCCGTAGCCGCGACGGCTGGTCGCCTTCAATTCTCGCAACAAGGCCTCGACGGACCGTACGACATTGGGTCCATATCGATCCGCATCCTTTAAGCCGCCGTTCTTCATTACGCAGTGCATCGCGAGATCCATGGGAAGCGTCGCCAGCCAGGCCTTGCCGCTCGCCGTCGCGAACAGTGGGACGGTGTTCGACGTAAGCGATGGCTGATACACCAAGCCCCCCGATGCGCCTTGCGCGTGGGCGACCCACACCAGGGAGTGGCCGTCGACCACGGCCAGTCGCGCAAACTCGTGGCAGCGTTGCGCGAACGGATCGAGGATCGGCTGGCAGATGTCGGGAATGCCGGTCGCAACGTAGAACTGCTGCCCGAGAACCGCAAGACGCATGGTCAGGCGATAGAAGCTGGTCTCGGGATCCTTCTCGGCCCAGCCAAGATCAACCAGTGTCGCAAGCAAGCGATGGGCGCCGCTCTTCGGGAGCGCGAGGCGCTCCGCGATCTCGCCCAGCGGCATCGCGTACGCGCCACCGGCGAGAAGCTCGATGATGGCGAGGCAGCGTTCCGCGGGCACGTGAGACATGGCAGCGTCTGGTACAGCGTCAGAGATCAGCTCGACGGAGAGGCACGCGCGGCGATCGAGGCTCGCAAAGGCGACGCGAAGAATGCCGTGATCGCATCGACTTGGCCGCCATGCATGTCGCGACCGTCAACCCAGTTGCATCCACACTGCATGGCATGCCGGATGAGGGGCGTCGGCGCGGCAGTGATCACGACATCGCCCACCAGAGTCGTCGGATCGAGCGGCCCGATCTCCCATGGAAGGCCATCGTCCGGGCGCATGCCCACGGGCGAAGCGTTCACGACCATGTCGGCACCGCGTGGAATGCGGTTCGCCGCGGCCAATGCGCACCGGGGAAACGCGCGCTCCAGCTTCTCGACGAGGATCCTCGCCTTTGCCGCATCCGTATCAATGATGTCGATCGATTTCACCCCCGCGTCGGCCAGCGCACAGGCGATTGCACTGCCTGCACCCCCTGCACCGAAAAGCGCCACGCGGCGATCGCGAATGCGCTCGCCCTTGCCCTCGGCGCCCCGAACGAAGCCGATACCGTCGAACATGTCTCCCGTCCACGACCCGTCCGCTTCACGACGCAATGCGTTCACCGCGCCGACCGTCCTGGCGGTCGGCCCCAGTCGCTCTGCGAAAGTCACCATGCGGGCCTTGAACGGCACCGTGACCAACACTCCGTCGATGTTGCTAAGCTTCAGCAGAGCCGGCACGATCGCATCGAAGGAGCTCGCTGGAACATGAACGGGGATGAGAATGGCATCGATTCCCTCCGCCGCGAAGCGCTCGGAAAAAACCTCCGGCGAGCGCACTTGCGCAATCGGATCGCCAATGATGGCGTACAGGCGCGTGGCGCCCGTGATTCTCACCGCCCGGTTCATCGGCGTGTCGCTTCGCGAGCCTCGTACCACTGGGCGACCCGCGGTGAGCGGTAACGATGGGGCTTTCCGTGAACATGGGCTGCAAGGCCCATCGAACCGTCGGCGAGAATCCGCGCATCCATGACGCGCAGATCGCTCGCTACGCGCGGGCGGAAACCCATGTGCGCAATCACATCGCGCTCGGCGTCGAGCCCTGGCCCGATTTCGATCAGCTCGAGTCCGTCCGCGCACACCCGAAATACGGCACGCTCCGTCACGAACAGGGTCAGCTGACCTTTCGCACGCCCGATGTCCGCGCTGTAGCAGATCTGCTCCAGTTTGGGCACGAACTTCTTGTGGCGTCCTTCCTTGCGGATCACGGTCCTGCCCTGCTCCCAGCCGACATCGAGGTCACCGGCGGTCAGCGTGCCGCCGAACACGACGCACTTGGCGTTCTGGCTGATGTTGATGAAGCCACCGACCCCGATGATTCGGTCGCCGAAGCGGCTGACGTTGACGTTTCCCCGAGCGTCGACCTCCGCAAACGAGAGAAACGCGAGGTCCAAGCCACCGCCGTCGTAGAAGTCGAACTGCGCCGGCTGCTCGATCATCGCCGCAAAGTTCTGCCCGCCTCCCGAATCGCGGCCGCTGATCGGCGCGCCGCCGATGATGCCCTGTTCGTTGGTCAGATACACGGCATCGAGCAGGCCTTCCTCGGCAACGACCGTGGACAGCCCCGTCGATACCCCCGCGCCCAGATTGCAGATCGCGCCCGGAAACAACTCCATCGCGGCACGGCGCACGATCACCTTCCGCGGCCCGAAGGGCAGCGGCTTGATGTGCTCAACCGGTATGCGCAGCTCGCCCGAGTAGCTGGGATCGTAGTACGTCGCATACGTCTGCCGCTGGTCGGGATCGACGACCAGGAAATCGACCAGAATGCCGGGGATCCTGACCTCCTTGGGCGGCAAAGTGTCGCGACGCGCCATGCGCTTGACCTGCACGACGACGATGCCGCCCGCGCGGCGCGTCGCCTGGGCCATCGCCAGCATCTCGCCGAGCACCGCCTCCTCCTCCATGGTCACGTTGCCGTCCTCGTCGGCGGTTGTCCCGCGCAGGAAAGCCACGTTGACCGGGACGGGCTTGAAGAACAGCCACTCTTCGCCCGCGAGATTGACGACTTCGACGAAATCGGGCGGCGTGCGCGGACTCTGTCGCGCACCTTGCTGGCGCGGATCGACGAAGGTGTGCAGCCCTGTTTTAGTCAGTAGCCCCGGCCGACCAGCTGCCATATCGCGCATGAGCTGCGACAGCACGCCCTGCGGGAGCGTGTAGGCCTCGATCTTGTCTTCCGCAGCGAGACGAACCAGACCGGGCGAGTCCACCAGCGCGCTGGTGATCGCACGCTCGAGCAACCCTTCGTGCGCAAGGTGCGTCGCGCCAAGGGCGGCACGATCGCCGACACCCACGACGCTGACCGACGTAATCCCGCGCGGCTTGCGTTCGGCGAGGAAGCGCCGTTCCACCGCGGCGAGCAACGTCTCAGGCACCGAATGCCCGCCCCCGGATCCGCTTATCAAGATCGCATCGCCGTCCCGGATCAGGCGCGCCGCGTCGTCTGCGGTGATCTTTTCCATACGAACCTAGAGATCTTCCCAGCGAACGACGCGTTGCCCCTGGATGCCGAGACCCTCGACGCCGAGCCGCATGAATGCAGGACCGAAGTCATCGCACATTTTGCTTAGATCGCGGATACTCCCTTCCGAATAGAGGATTCTCAGCCGCTCGCCGCCTTTTGGGCCGTGCCTCACAAGTTTCACGCGTGTTTCCTTCTTGCTCCTGGAACCTTCAACGCGCACCCTGCGCAGCCGCATCGAATCCGTGAAGCACGCCAAGCCGCTCGAAGTGCCGGTGAATTCGATCGACATACGCGGCAAATTCCGGAACATCGCCCAGCACGATCGGTCTCGGCCTGGGAATTTCGACGCGAATTTCCTCGACCACCTCGCCCGGGCTTGGGCTCATGACGAGGATGCGGTCCGACAGTCCGACGGCCTCCTCCACGCTGTGAGTGATGAAGAGCACCGTGGACCGACGGCGCAGCCACAGCGCCTCCAGGTCGGTGCGAACCTGCAAACGCGTCAGCGCGTCGAGCGCGCCGAAGGGCTCATCCATCAGCAGCAGCGACGGATCGTGGACGAGCGTGCGTATCAGCGAGACACGCTGCCGCATCCCGCCGGACAGTTGACGCGGGTACTTGTCCATCGCCGGCGTCAAGCGGAGTTGCGCGAATAGTTCCTTCGCCCGGGTCTCGATTTCCTTTCCTGGCAGCTTGCGAATGTCTGCATGCAGGGTAACGTTGCTCAGCGCCGTGCGAAAGTCGAGCAACAGATGGTCTTGAAACGCGATGCCGACGTCGGTGACGGGCTTGACCACCGACTGCCCCGCGATCGAGATGTCACCGCGACTGCGCTTGAGCAGCCCTGCGACCATCAGCATCAACGTGCTCTTGCCGCACCCCGAGGGCCCCACGACGGACACGAACTCGCCGGCCTCGATGTCGACGCTGACCTCCTTGAGGGCACGAAACGGGTTGTCCGTGTCTTCGCCAAAAATCTTCGTGACCCGGTCGATGCAGATCGGCACTCCGCCTCTCGGCTGCATGCTCACTGCGTTCTCCGGCTGCAACATCTTGGTTCAGTCGCCTCGCGCTGCCGGGGCTTTCGACGCGTCGACGGCCTTCAGCGGCACCTTCGAGACGAGCAAGACCTTGCGTCCGCGCTGCACAACCCCGCCATCCTGATTGACAAGCTCGACGTCGAAGGTCGCGATCGCCAGGGTGGGCTTAGACTTGCTGTCGCGAAGCTCTGTAATGCGATAGTCGACGAAAATCGTGTCGCCGACGAAAATCGGACCGACGAACTTCCAGTCGCTTATGCCCAGGAAGGCGACCGCGGTTTCGCGAAACTCGCCGGTACGCGGCCACATCAGCCCATGCGCATAAGCGAGACCGAGCATCCCGTGCGCAACGCGACGCCCAAACTGGCTGTTCTTGGCATAGACATCGCTGGTGTGCAGCTCCGAATAGTCGCCGGTAAGGCCGGCGAAGGCGACGAGGTCGGCTTCGGTGACCGTGCGCCCGGGACTCCGGAATGACATCCCGACGTGAAGATCCCCATAGGTGTAACCGAGCTTGCGTTCGTTGCCCATCCCTGGCGGCTCCGTTGCTTGACGGATTACGCGGTCACGACTTGCACGCGCGCATGGCCGATACCGCCGGCAAGTAGTCGTTGCTGTAGTAGGACTTGGGGTCCTGTCCCGCAGGCAGAAGCTTCACTTCGGACAGAAGGTCCTGCGACTTCGCCCACAGCGGATCTTCGGCCTTGCCGATGTATTTCGCGCCGCCGCTGCAGAACAGCGGCGTGATCGCGGCCAGCTCCGAGGCCGCTAGCTTTTCATTGACCTCGGGGAACACCTTCTTGAGATCCTTGATCGCCTGATCGGGATGGTCGAGCGCGAAGCTCCAACCCTTGAGGCTCGCGGCGATGAATTTCTTCACGAGGTCCGGGTTGCTCTTGAGGTAGTCGTTGCTGGCGAAGATCGACGTGCTCACGGTGGGAACGCCATGGTCCGCGAAGCGGTACACGTCAAGCTGGGCGCCCTGCGACTCCGCCTGGATCTGGTAGGCGTCGATCGAGCCGAGCACCACATCGACCTGGCCTTGCAAGAGCGCCGGCACCATGGACGCGACCGGCATGTCGATCATGTTGACGTCCGATTCCTTCAGATTGTTGGCCTTGAGCAGGAGTGGAAGCATCGTCGTCTGCGAGGAACCCGAGGGCACGCCGACCTTCTTGCCGGCGAGATCCTTCACCGACTTGATTCCGGTCTTCTTGAGCGACATGACCGCGTTGGGGTTCGACTGATAGATGGTCGAGACCACCTTCATCGGCGCGCCCTTCGCGATCAGCTGCATCACCGCGACCGCGTCGGCGTACGCGAGCTGGGCGCGTCCGTTGGCGACGAGCTGGGCCGTGTTGCCCGAGCCGTTGCCCTGCACCAGCGTGACATCGAGGCCCGCGTCGCTATAGTACCCCTCGGCGACGGCGGCCGCGAAGCCGGCGTTCGGACCGCCCGCCATCCAGTTCAACTGGAACGTGACCGGCGTGCCGGCTGCACGCGCGTTCGCAGCCGTCAGGAGCGCTGCCGCGAATGTGCCGACGATGAACGACTTCGAGAACGCTTGATGCATGTGGTCTCCTCGTTGAGTTGGGCGGCCCGATCCGATGCCCCGGGTCTTGTGATGCTTCTACGCGACGTAAAGCTCCTAATTAGTTGTACTTCGCTCGCTGCCAGGGCGTCATCGCCCATTCGCTGAATTCGACGAGATAGTTGATGGTGATCCCGACGATCGTCAGGACTACGAGCACCGCAAACACGAGCTCGATGTCCATGGTGCTCGTTCCCCGCAGCAGCACGTACCCCAGGCCCTTGTTCGCGCCGACGAACTCAGCGACGATCGCCGCGGTGGCTGCGATGGTCGCAGAGGTCTTGATACCCGAAAAGATGACGGGCAACGCGGCGGGAAAACGCAGATACCGGAACGTGTCCCAGCGCGATGCCCCCATCGACTTGGTAAGAAACAGCAACCGGTCGTCGAGGATCATGAAGCCGCTGATACTTGCGAGCAGAAGCGGGAAGAACGTCATGAGGATGGTCAGAAGCACTTTCGATTCCAGTCCGAATCCGAGCCACACGAGGAACAGGGGCGCGACGGCGATCTTAGGGACCAGCTGCATCAGCATGATGGGCGGATAGACGACCTGCTTGGCGAGCGCGGAAAGCGCGATAAGGAGGCCGAGCGGAATCGCAGTTACGATCGTGAGACCGAAGCCAAGCAGGATTTCGATGAGCGTTGTCTGCGAATGGCTCCAAAGGAGACCCGAGTCGCTCACCAAGCGCGAGAAAACCGCGCCCGGTCCCGGCAGCAGGTAGGCCGGGATCTTGAACAGCACGACCGCGCCCCACCACAGGACAACCATGCCGACAAAGGTCAGCGGTGGGAGCAGGTTCCAGGCGATCCGGCGAAGCAACCGAAAGCGTTTCGAGCTTCCGGCGCGCGGAGTGGCCTGGAAGCCTTCTGCCGACGGCGGCGCTTGCCAATCCTCCGGGCTTGCGATTCCGCTGGCGCGCTCGGGTGATGCAGTCACCGACACGTTCTCCACGCTCCCGTCGAATAATCAGAGAACGGCGCTTCGCGCCCGCCCGATAGCTTCACCAGTGCCTTCACGAGTGCCGACTGCTGCGCTCGCTTGCTTGGGTCTCATAGAAGACGATACACTGCTCAAAGATGGAACAGTATTCTGGGATGATCCGCCAGGCAAGCCCTTCACGTCAGGAAGTCGCACTCTGGGCGGAAGTTTTTTTCCGGTGCCGGCGTTGATTTTGCATCGCGGGGATCAATCGGTTGGCGCGACCTCCACCGGCCGCCCTTCGCGCGAGGATTCCAGCATCGCATCGATCAGCGCGTGCACGCGCAGCGCGCTGCGCCCGCTGGCCCGCGGCGCACGACCCTGCACCATCGCGTCGACGAAATCCTCGATCAGCAGGCGATGCGCCCCGTGCGAAAAGGCCATCGGGTCGGCGCCGCCGCCACCCTCGCTCGAGCCCGCGACCTCGAGCGGGGGCTTCCCCTGCTGCCGCACCGTCAGCGCTTCGGCTTCGAGCAGCGCACTGCCGAGCTCGCCCGCAACCTCGATACGCTCCGGGTAGCCCGGGTACGCGGCGCTGGTGGCGTCGATCACACCGATGCCGCCATCAGCATACTCGACCGTTGCGCAGGCGATGTCTTCGGTGTCGATCGCGCGCAACGGGCTCGTTCGGCACACCGCCGACACCCGCTGCGCCGGACCGACGAGATCGAGCAGCAAGTCGAGCGTGTGGATCGCTTGGGTGAGCAGCACGCCGCCGCCGTCGCGCGCGAGTGTACCTCGCCCGGGCTGCGCGAAGTAGTCGGCCGCGCGCCACCAGCGAATGGACGTCGACGTGCTGAGCAGGCCACCCAGCGCGCGCTCGCGCAGCAACCGGGCGAGCTGCAAGGCGCCCGGACGGAAGCGATGCTGGAACACGGTGCCGAGCGTACGGCCACGCGCTTCGAAATGCTCGACCAGCGCGCGGGCCGCGGGAAGATCCACGTCGACCGGCTTCTCGAGCAGCACGTCCTTGCCGGCCCCCGCGGCACGCATCGCGAGCTCCGAATGCGTGCGCGGCGGGGTCAGAATCAGCGCGGCGCGCACGCGCGCATCGGCAAGCAAGGCATCCAGGCTGGCGACGACCGGGAGATCGTATTGCTGCGCGAATGCGGCACGGCGTTCTGGGCTCGGACTGTAGGCCCCGATGACTTCGACCTTCTGCGCGAGGTCGCGCAACGCCAATGCATGCGGCTTTACGGCCATGCCGAGCCCGATGATTCCAATCCCGACTCGGTTCACGATGCCTCCGCTGCACCGTGTTGGCCGCGCGCACGAACGAGCAGCAGGTTGGTGCCGTCCTGGACCACCGCGCGATGCTGATTCAGCGCCTGGATGTGCAGGGTAAGAATCCCGCGATCGCCCTTCGCCGTCGGTCGCTTGGCCGTGACCTCGACATGCGCCGACAGCCGATCGCCGGCGAAGACGGGCGCGCGAAAGCTCCACTCCCAATGCAGCGAGGCGACGCTTGCAAAGCGCTCGGACGCGCGGTTCTTGAGGCCGTCGATCAGAGCGAGACACAGAATGCCGTGCGCCACCCGGCGCGGAAACCCGAGCTCGCGGGCGAAGGCATCGTCCATGTGTACGTCGAAGAAATCTCCGGAAAGTCCGGCGAACTGCACGATGTGGGCTTCGGTGATGTCGATGCCGCCGGTGTCGAACTGCAACCCCACCGGCACGTCCTCGTAGTGCAGGGGTTCGCTCATGTGCCTGATCTCGCCAGTGCCGCTCGCGGCGCCGCTCCGCACGACGCGCGCACGACCAATTCGGGTGGAATGACCAGCCGCTGCGTCGGCTGGTCCGGATGCTCGATGCGCTCGCGCAGCAACTGCGCCGCGGCACGGCCGATCCCGGCAACGTCGACGGCCATGGTCGTCAGCGGCGGCAGCCACAGGGCGGCTTCGATCACGTCATCGGCGCCGACCACGGAGCAGTCGCGCCCGACTTCGACACCAAGATGACGCAGGCCGAGCATGGCACCGAACGCGAGAAGATCGTCGAAACACACGACCGCTGTCGGCGGGCGGCTGGCGTCGAACAGCTTGCGAACGGCGTGATAGCCGTCCTGGCGCGTGGGGCTGCATTCCACGACGAGGTCCGGCGAGAGCGCAATGTGGGCCTCCTTGAGCGCGGAACGAAAGCCTGCGAAGCGGTCGCGACCGGTCGTGGTGCGTCGATTCAACCCTATGAAAGCGACGCGACGGTGGCCCAGGTCGAGCAGATGGCGGGTGGCGAGCACCGATCCCAGCCGGTTGTCGTTGCCCACGTAGTCGACGTCGACGCCGGGAACGTAGCGCGACACCATCACCACCGGAATGTGCCATTCGCGCAGACGCTCGACCGCCGCGCGCGGCGTGCCCACCGCCGGCATCAGCAGCACGCCCTCGACGTTGTATTCGCGCAGCGTGGCGAGAAAGCGCGCCTGCCGCGGCACCGATTCAGCGCTGTTGCCGAGAAACAACACCCGCCCGTGTTCCTCGAGCACTTGCTCCACCCCGGCGGCGATCTCCGCGAAATACGGATTCAGAAGATCGCAGATCGACACTCCCACGATGTTGGTGCGCTTCTTGCGAAGCTGCGCCGCGGCGCGATCGTAGACGTAGCCGTGCTCCTTGATCACGCGCCACACGTGCTCGCGCGTGGTCTCGGCCACGAGCGGGCTGTTGTTCATCACCATCGACACCGTGCCGGTAGCCACACCGGCGTGCCGGGCGATATCCTTCAACGTGACGCGCCGCTTCACAGCTTGTGGATGTGCAGGCCGCCGTCGACGTGGACCGCGTCGCCGGTGACGAACGGCAGGTCGCCCGCGGCCAGGCAGGCGATCGTGCGCCCGACGTCCTCGGGCTCTCCCCAGCGTGCGATCGGCGTGATTCCTGCAGCGATCAGCCGATCGTACTTTTCGGCAGCCACTCGCGTCATGTCGGTGCGGATGATGCCAGGCCGCACTTCGTAGCACGCGATACCGGCCTCGGCGAGCCGCAGCGCGAACACTTTCACCGCCATCGACAACGCGGTCTTGGAAAAGCAATACTCGGCGCGGTCGGGCGCCACCATCACGGCGTTGGCCGAGGTGACGGTCACGATCGCGCGCGGATGTCGCGGCGGTGCGGCCTCGAGCATGCACCGCGCGACCGCCTGCGTGAGAAAGAACGTCCCGCGCAAGTTGACGCCGAGCACCCTGTCGAAGCTCTCCGGCGTGACTTCGAGCACGTCGCCGCGCCGCGCGACCGAAATGCCGGCATTGTTCACCAGGACGTCGATCGTGCCCGTACGTTCTCGCGCCTCGACGACGATCCTGGCGTGCAGGTCCAGGCGCGCGATATCGGCGGCGATGAAGCGGGCGTACGCGCCAAGCGCATGCGCCCGCTCGCGCGTCGCCTCCATTGCTTCGCTCGTGGCGGCAAGATCGACCAGCGCGAGATCGAAACCCCGCGTGGCCAACGCGAGCGCCGCTCCGCGGCCGATGCCCCGGCTCGCGCCGGTGACAAGAGCGACCGGGCGGGTGCTATTGCGGCCCGCCTGGTTCATGGACAAGCTTCCACGCACGCTTCACCGCAGCAGCTCCCGCGCAATGATCATACGCTGGATCTGATTGGTGCCTTCGTAGATCTGCGTGATCTTGGCATCGCGATAGAGCCGCTCGACCGTGACCCCGCGGATGTAGCCGCTGCCGCCGTGGATCTGCACGGCGTTCTGGGTATGCAGCACGGCGGCGTCACCGGCAAAGCACTTGGCCATCGAAGACTCCATTGTGGCCTTCTCGCCGCGATCGAGGCGCTCGGCCGCGGCTTCGACCATCAGGCGCGCGGCGTGCGTGTCCTTCGCCATGTCGGCGATCATCCATTGCACGGCTTGAAATTCAGCGATGGGCCGCCCGAACTGGCGCCGCATCTTGGCGTATGCGATGCTTTGCTCGAGCGCATCCTGCAGTATGCCTACCGCAAGCGCGGCAATGCCCACGCGTCCCTTCTCGAGCACGCTCATCATGATGTGAAAGCCGCGGCCGAGCGGGCCGAGCAACGCCTCCGCCGGCAGCTTTACATCGTCGAAGAACAGCGCCCCAACCTGCGAGGCGCGCTGGCCCATCTTGTGCTCCTTCTTGCCGCGCGCCACACCGGGACGGTCGAGATCGACGATGAAAATGCTCATGCCGCGGTGCCCCGCTTCGGGATCGGTGCGAGCGAGCACCAGCGCGAAATCGGCGACCGGCGCGTTGTGGATCCACAGCTTCTGCCCGGTGAGCCGCCAGCCGCTGCCATCGCGCACGGCGGTCGATTTGAGACTCGCCAGATCCGAGCCAGATTCGGCTTCCGTGAGCGCGTAGGCGCAGCGCTTCTGGGCTTTGATGGTCGGGGGCAGGTATTGCGCGCGCTGCGCCGGCGTGCCGTAGCCGGCGAGCAACGTGCCGATGAGCTCGATCAATCCGCACTGATCCGCAACCGACGCATATCCGCGGGCGAGCTCCTCCATCACCGCCGCATAGGTGCGCACATCGGCACCCACGCCGCCATCCTGCTCGGGCACGGTGATGCCGAACAGGCCGAGCGCGCCGCACTCTGTGTAGAGCTCGCACGGAAACGCTTCTGTCGCGTCGAGCTCGGCAGCGATTGGCCTGATGCGCTCCTCGGCGAAGCGCCGCGTCGCTTCGCGGATGGCCTCCGCCCGCGCCGAGTCCGGCGCGGCGCGCTCCTCTGTTACGTGCATGGCGCTCCTCGGTGGGTTGCTCCGGAAAGCGGTTGACGCGTGATTTGAACCGATTCAAAATGCGAAACTATTAAAGCACCCGGCGACTGCCGCAGTCAAGCGTTTCGAGCGCTCGCATTTCGTGCGCGCGCACTCGAAACGGCAGTGCCGCGCGGTCCAAGCATCGATAGCCGTCGCGTGCAGGACGCAATATGGAGTCGAACCTTATGCTCGAGGGCATGCGCATCGTGAGCTTCTGCCATTGGCTGCAGGGGCCCGCGGCATTGCAGTATCTCGCCGACCTCGGGGCGGACGTCGTTCGGGTCGAGCCGCCTCAAGGCGGTTTCGAGCGCCGATGGTCGGGTGCCGGCAAGCACCTCGCCGGCGTCAGCACGCTGTATCTCGCGGCCAATCGCAACGTGCGCAGCATCGCCGTCGACTTAAAGGACCCGCGCGGGGTCGACGTCGCGTGGCGACTGATTGCGCAAGCGAATGTCGTCGCCGAGAATTTCCGGCCCGGCGTGCTTAATCGCATCGGCCTCGGTTACGAGGCGGTGCGCGCGCGTCATCCCGGCATCATCTACGCCTCTGCGAGCGGCTACGGCGACGGGCCGCTGCGCGACCGCCCCGGGCAGGATCTCTTGCTCCAAGCGCGCGCCGGCATCGTGGCAGCGACGGGCGAGAGCACGAATCCCACGCCGATCGGCAACGCTGCGGTCGATCAGCACGGCGCAACCCTGTTCGCACTCGGGATCCTCGCGGCGTACGTGCGCCAGCGGCGCAGCGGCGAGGGCTGCCGGGTGGAAAGCAGTCTGTACACCGCCGCATTGGATCTCATCTCCGAAGCGCTGACGCATTACGCCTCCGGCGGCCACACGCGCGGGATATTCGTCCGTGAGCGCCATCTCGCCAACTGGTACAACGAGGCGCCCTACGGCGTGTACGAGCTCGCCGACTGCCATGTCGCGATCTCGCTCAACGACCCCGCTGAGCTCGCGGCCGCATTGAACGATGACGCCCTGGCCGCGCTCTCCGAGGTCGACCGCTTTACGCGCCGCGACGAGTACGCCGCGGCGTTGGCGCGTGCTCTGCAAGGGCGCCGCTACGCCGACGTCGAAGCCGCCTTCGAGCGGCATGGCATCTGGTACGAGCGGGTGCGCGATTTCGACGACGTGCTGACCGACCCGCAAGCAGCTTATGCCGAGGTCTTTCGCCGCGTGCCGGTGCGCGATGCACAAGCCACGCTCGTGAACCATCCGATCCGCTACGACGGAGCGTCGCCTCCTTTGCGCCACCTGTCGATCGATCCGGGCGAGGACACGCGCGACGTGCTGCGCGAGGCCGGCTATGTCGAAAAGGAGATCGAAGAACTCGTCGCGGCGCGCGTCGTCATCGCGGCCGATCGTTCGGGGCGGCAACCGCGCCTCGATGCGCACCTGAGCGGCACGGCAGCTCAGTCACATGGAGCCGAACCATGACCACTGACTTGATCGCACTTACGATCGACGAAGGAGTCGCCATCCTGACCCTCAACCGCCCGGAGAAGCTGAACGCAATCACGCCCGACATGGCCGCGGCCATCCAGGAGCACTGCGCTGCAGTCGATCGCGACGACAGCGTTCGCGTCCTGCTGGTCAGAGGCGCCGGCGAGCGCGCGTTTTGCGCGGGCAGCGACCTCAATGCGCTCGCTGAATATCCCTCCAGTTGGAAGTTCCGCAATCGCGTTGAGTACGCGACTGCGGTGCGCGATGTGCGCAAGCCCGTCGTGGCCGCGTTGAAAGGATGGGTCCTGGGCGGCGGGTGCGAAATCGCGTTGTCGGCCGACATCCGTGTAGCCGGTGCGAGCGCACGTTGCGGGTTTCCGGAAGTCAAGCGCGGCTGGGTCGGCGGAGGCGGCGCCTCGCAGATGTTGCCGCGGCTGATCGGCTACGGTCAGGCGATGCGCCTGTTGCTCACGGGCGAAGCGATCGACGCGCAAGAGGCGCTTCGCCTGGGGCTCGTCGAGCTGCTGGTGGCAGACGCCGAGGTCGACGCTCGCGCGCTCGCGCTGTGCCGGCAGATCGCCAGCTACAGCCCCGTTGCCGTCGAGGCGGTCAAGGCGTCCGTGCGCATGGCGCTCATCGCTCCTCTGGACGGCGGCCTGCGCTACGAGAACGAAATGAACGCGCTGTGCTTCGCAGCGGGCGACCACCTCGAGGGAATCCGCGCGTTCCAGCAGAACCGTCCGGCGCAATTCAAGCGCTGAACGCTTTGTCCGCTGCCCTTGCGGCGCACGGCGGCCCCGGCGGCCGGGGACCGCCGCGATGCTCTCGATTACGCGGGCTTCACCGCATTCATGTCGAGCTGCCAACCCGCGGCCGTGAGCGGGAACTTGGCAATGGTCTTGCGCACCGCGATGCGGTAGACCGGCTGGAACAAGATGAAGTGGTTCGCCTGGTCGACCGCGCGCTTTTGCCATTCGATCCAAAGGTCCGCCTGCTTGTTAGGATCGCTTTCCTCGGTGGCGGCAATCGTGAGATTCAGCATGTCCTGCGGCGGCGTCCAGTGCACGCGCTTCGCGACGCGATTCACGACCGCCTCGGCCCACAGGCTGTCATCCACCGCCGGGGGATTCCAGAACGTCAGCACTCCGCCCACCGCCTTGCCGGTCGTGTAGGTCGTGCGCAGATTCACCTGGTCCTTCGGGCTCAGCACGGCCCTGATGCCGACCCGCGCGAGGTCCGACTGGATCTTCTGCGCAAGCAGCTGATAAGTGACACCCGCGACCGCGGCGTTGCCGTACGTAATCTCGAACTCGAACCCGTCGGAATAACCTGCTTTGGCGAGCAGCTCCTTGGCTCGCGCGAGGTCCTGACGGAAGCCGATCTGCCGGGCGATGGCTTCGGTCGAGCCCGCCACGCCGATCGGAAGGAAATGCGCGGGACGCACGGCGGCACCCCCAAGCAGCGAGTTCTTGATGCCGTCGTAGTCGATGGCGTAGCCGATCGCCTGGCGCGCCTCCTTCACCGCGAGCGCCTTGTTGAATTCGGGCTCCTGCGTGAGTGCCATGTACACGAAATCGAGGCTGGTGAGCGACTCCACCCGCACGTCCTTGTCGCCGCTCAGGGTCGCGATCTGCTCTGGAATGAGATTGAATGCCGCGTCGGCGTCGCCGCGCCGCACCGCAAGAAGCTGGGCCGCGCTGTCGCTCATGTGCCGGATCACCACACGCTCGAACGGCGGCATTCCGCCCCAATAGTTGGCGTTGCGGGTGAACTGGATCTGCGCGTTACGCTCCCATCCGGTGATCACATACGCCCCGGTTCCGGCCGAATTGCCGTTGAGCCACGCGGTGGCCTTGTCTTCGTCTTTCGCGTTCGGACCAGCGGTGCCGCCGTGCTGCTCGACCAGTTTGCGGTCCATTACGACGAATTCGGGCGCGGCGATGATCGTCAGCAGCGGCTGGGCCGGCTTCTTGAGAATGATGTCGATGGTGCGCGGGTCGACGATTTCGACGCGCTCGACGTGGGCCACGTACTGCGCGGGCTGATCCTTCAAGTTCATGACGCGATCGAACGACCATTTCACGTCCTCGATCGTCATCGGTGCCCCGCTCGCGAACTTCACCCCGTCGCGGATCGTGAACCGCCACCCTTTCCCGTCGGGCGTACGGGCCCAGCGCGTGGCGAGCGCCGGCTTGAGGTTGATGTAGTCGCCGGGCGTCATCGTCACCAGGGTCTCGTACGCGGCCTCCATCGACATCGGCGAAGTGTATTGCGCGATCCTGGCAGGATCGAGCGTGATGGTGTCGCTGATATCGATTGCAATGACCAGCGTGTTCCTGTGCGCCTGCGCGAACACTTGGCGGGGCAGCCCCGCGGCAAGCATCGCGCCGCCCGCTCCCATGAGCTTCAGGACGTCTCTACGGCTCAGCCGTTGGAACTTTTCGTGCGTCATCTATCCTCCCTCTTGCTGCGTGGTCGATGGCGTTTGCGCCAATGTAGGCGCCGACGCCGGGGTTGTAAACGGTCCGCGCTAGACTCGAGCGTCGTCCTCGAGCAGGGCGAGGCGCGGGGAACGAAGCGGCACCTCCTTGGCGGCGAGATCGCGGGCGAGCCCCATCTTTTGTGGCAGAAAGAGCCGCGCGTCCATGGGCTGCAGCGTCGGAGCGACGGCCGGGCGAAAGCCCATTTTCGAGAGCACGTCGCGCTCGACATCCACGCCCGGGGCAATCTCAACGAGCTCGAGCCCGCTTTTCGCAAGGCGGAACACTGCACGTTCGGTGATGTACAGCACATTCTGGCCGCGCTCTCGGCCGTACATGCCGCTGTACGTGACCTGCTGCACGGCGTCGACGAACTTCCGATGCTCGCCATCGCGGACGATGCGCGTCTCACCGCCCGGCCAGGCGATGTCGGTCTTGCCGGCCAGGAACGTGCCGCTGAAGATCACCCGCTTGGCGTTCTGGCTGATGTTGGTGAACCCGCCGGGACCGATGATGCGATTGGAAAACCTGCTGACGTTCACGTTGCCCTGCGCATCCACTTCGGCAAACGACAAGAACGCGAGCTCGAGGCCGCCACCATCGTAGAAATCGAACTGGTACGGCTGGTCGATCATTGCCGCATAGTTACTCGACGCGCCGGCCTCCTTGCCCGAAGCAGGCGCGCCGCCGATCAGGCCCTGCTCGTTGGTAAGGCACACCTCGCTCAAGCACCCTTCTTCTGCAGCGATGTTCGCGATTCCCGTCGAAATGCCCGAGCCGAGGTTGCAGATGGCGCCGGGAAACAACTCGAGCGCCGCGCGCCGTGCGATCACCTTGCGCGCATCGAGCGGCAGCACCGGAATATCGGACAGCGGCAAACGCAGTTCTCCCGCATAGGAGGGGCTGTATTCGGTGACATACGTCTGGCGCTGGTCGGGCACAACAACGACCGCATCGACAAGTACGCCGGGTATCTTCACCTGCTTCGCCGGAAGCGTGTTGCGCACGGCCATGCGCTTCACCTGCACGACGACGAGGCCGCCGCAGCGGCGCGTGGCCTGCGCCTCGGACAGCATTTCGCCGAACACCGCCTCCTGCTCCATCGTGACGTTGCCATCCTCGTCGGCCGTCGTGCCGCGCAGAAAGCACACGTCGACGTTGAACGGCTTGTAGAACAGATATTCCTCGCCGCGAAACGTCACCAGCTCGACGATGTCTTCGCGCGCGCATCTGCTCTGGCGTCCACCTTCGAGGCGCGGATCGACGAAGGTGTGCAGACCGGTCTGCGTGATCAGGCCCGGGCGTCCCGCGGCCATCTCGCGCATGAGCAGCGATAGAGCGCCCTGCGGCAGCGTGTACGCCTCGATCCTGTCCGCAATGGCAAGGTCGGATATGCCCGGCGAATTCACGAACGTGCCGCCGACATCGCGCTGGATGAGACCCTCGTGAGCGAGATGGCCGATGCCCAGCTTGCCGTCGTCTCCCAGGCCGACGGGGTGCACGACGGTAAGCCCGCGCGGCTCACCCTGCGACAGGAAGCGGCGCTCGACGGCGGCGAGCAGCGCCTCGGGCACTGCATGGCCGCCGCCCGAGCCGCCCACCAGGAGCGTGTCGCCGGAGTGTATCAACTTGGCTGCTTCATCGGGTGTTATGCGTCGCACGTGCGCTTCTCCATCATGAAAACTTTCCCGGGAAATGACAGGCGACCTCATGGCGGCCGTGGTGAACAGCGAGCGCGGGGTCGCGCTCCGTGCAGATCGGCTGCGCGATCGGGCATCGCGTCCGGAACCGGCAGCCCGACGGCGGCTCGATCGCGCTCGGCGGCTCGCCGGTGAGCGGCAGGTTTCGCCGCTGCCGCTCCGCAGCCACGTCGGGGATGGGCACCGCGGAGATGAGATGGCGGGTGTACGGATGCAGCGGCGCGGCGAACAGTTCGTCGGTCGCCGCGCTCTCCATCACCTTCCCGAGGTAGAGCACCACGATCCGATCCGAAATGTGGCGCACCACCGCGAGATCGTGCGCGATGAAGAGGTACGTGAGTCCGAACCGCTCCTGCAGATCGACCAACAGATTGATGATTTGCGCCTGGATGTTGACGTCGAGTGCGGAGATCGGCTCGTCGGCAACGATGAAATCGGGCCGTACCGCCAGCGCGCGGGCGATGGAAATGCGCTGGCGCTGCCCGCCCGAGAATTCGTGCGGATAGCGCCTCACCGCTCGAGGGCTGATGCCGACCAACTCGAGGATCTCCGCGATGCGCTCGGCGGTTTCGGCCGTGCCGTGCGTCACGCCGTGGAAGCGCAACGGCTCGCCGAGGGTCTCGCCCAACGTCATGCGCGGGTTGAGCGAAGAATACGGGTCCTGGAACACCATCTGCATTCGCCGGCGCAGCGGGCGGATCGTGGCCGCGGAGGCGTTGCTGATGTCCTGCCCGGCGAACACGATCGAGCCCGCCGTCGGCGCATGAATGCGGGCGATCAAGCGCGCCAACGTTGACTTGCCGCAGCCCGATTCGCCAACGATGCCAACCGTTTCTCCCTGCGCGACATCGAGATCGACGCCGTCGACGGCATGCACTACCTGGTGCGGCTCGAAAAAGCCCTGGCGCGGCACCGGGAAGTGCTTGGTGACGCCACGCACTTCGAGCAGCCGCTCACCGCGCGCGAGCAGGGTCGCGTGGGTTTGCGCGAAGCCCGTGGAAGCGCTTTGCGCCATGGCCGGCGAAGCCTCGCGACGATGGCCTGCGAGCGTTCCGCCAGCCTGCGCGACCCAGCAGCGCGACTTGCGACCGGGTCCCACGTCGAGCAGATCGGGGTGGCGCGCACACTGCTCGATGCGAAACGGGCAGCGCTCCGCAAACCGGCAGCCCGGCGGATGATTTAGCGGATCGGGAGGCGTACCGCCGATGGTGGTCAGGCGTCGCGCTCCCGGCTCATGACGGTCGAGACGCGGCACGGCGTTGATCAGCGCCCAGGTGTACGGATGCCGCGGATCGGCGAGCAGCGCTTCGGTCGGGCCTTCCTCCACCACCTCGCCCGCGTACATCACCACGACGCGCGCGCAGACCCGCGCGATCACGCCGAGGTCGTGGCTGATCAATATGATCGCCGTGGCGAAGTCGCGGTTGAGCTCGCGCAGGAGCTCCAGGATCTGCGCTTGTATGGTCACATCGAGCGCGGTGGTCGGCTCGTCGGCGATGAGCAGTGCGGGCTCGTTGCTCATGCCCATCGCGATCACCACCCGCTGCCGCATGCCGCCCGAGAATTGATGCGGATAGCTGCGGATCGCGCGGCCCGGCGCCGTGATTCCCATGCGTCCGAGCAGGTTCACCGAGCGCACGGTCGCCGCATCGACGTCGTAGCGTTGGTGAACGACCATGGTCTCGACGAGCTGACGCGCGATCCTCAACACCGGATTGAGCGAAGTCATCGGGTTCTGGAACACCATCGCCACGCCGCCGCCGCGCAGGGACCGCAGCTCCTCCGTGGTCATCGCCAGAACGTCGCGTCCCTGAAAGCGCACCTCGCCCGCGACGATGCGGCACGATTCGTCCAGCAGCCGCACGAGCGAGAGCGCGGCCACGCTCTTGCCCGAGCCCGACTCGCCCACGATCCCCAGGGTCTCGCCTCCAGCCACCGAGAAGCTGATCCCGTCGACGGCACGCACCACGCCTTCGTCGGTGAAGAAATGCGTTTTCAGGCCCTGCACCTGCAGGACCGGTGCGGCATCGATCGGTGTCGAATGAGCGGTGCGGCTCAAGATTCAGTCCGGAAACTAACGGCGCCTCGATTTGGGATCGAGCCAGTCGCGAATGCCGTCGCCCAGGAAGTTGAACCCGAGCACGACGCTCAAGATCGCGAGCCCGGGAAACGACGCGACCCACCACTGATCCACGAGCTCGCGGCCTTCCGCGACCATCGAGCCCCATTCGGGCGTGGGAGGCACGACGCCAAGGCCGAGGAACGACAAGCCGGCGAAGGTGATGATCGCGTTGCCGATGTCGAGGGTCACCAATACGATCAGCGGGCCGACCGCGTTGGGCAGGACGTGGCGCATCAGGATGCGCGAGGGGTTGAGTCCCACCACGTGCGCCGCTTCCACGTATTCCTGTGATCGTTGCACGATAACCAGCCCGCGAGCGAGGCGCGAGAACTTCGGCCACCACACGACGAGCATGGCGATGATGGTGTTGGTTGTGCCGATCCCGAGCGCAGCGGCGATGGCGAGCGCCAGGATGATCGGGGGAAAGCACAACACCAGGTCCGTCACGCGCATGATGATCTCCTCGATGCGCCCGCGTGCAAACGCCGCGATGCCGCCGACGAGCGTCCCGAATGCGGCGCTCACGAGCACGACGACGAAGCCCGTGGTGAGCGAGATGCGCGATCCGTAGAGAAGGCGGGTGAGCACGTCCCGGCCGAGCGCATCGGTGCCGAGCCAGTGCGTCCAGGAAGGCGGCTCGAGTCGATTGACGACGTCCACGGTGTCGGGAAGATACGGCGACAACAAGGGGGCCGTGATCGCGATCAACACCCAGATCGCGATGATCCCACCGCCGAGCGTGGCCAGTCCGTAACGCCGCGTCCAGCGCCGCCTCTTCGACGGCCGGCCGAGCGCGGCGGACTCCAGTGCGCGATAGCCTACGCTCACCGCAGCACGCGTGGATCGAGCAGCGCGTAGCTCACGTCGATCACCAGGTTGATGAGCAGGTACGTCACCGCGACAACGAGTGTGATCCCCATGATTGCCGGAAAATCCAGCGCCGCCGCGCTGCGAAACGTGTAAAGGCCGAGCCCCGGCCAGGAGAAGACCGTCTCGGTCATCACGGCGCCGCTCAGGAGGTTCGCATAGGCGAGGCCGCCCAGCGTAACGACCGGTATGAGCGCATTGGGGAGCACGTGGGAGATCATGACGGCGCGCTCCCTCAATCCTTTCGCGCGCGCCATCCGCACGTAATCCTGCTGCATGCTTTCGAGCATGCTCGCCCGCGTCGTGCGCGTGACCAGGCCGAGGGTGGTTGCAGCGAGCACGACCGACGGAAGGATCAGGTGCGCGAGCGTGTCGTGGAAGGCGCTCCAATCACCCGCCAGCGCGGTATCGATCACGAAGAAGCGCGTCACTTGCGGCGGCGGCAGGGCGATAGGATCGAGCCGTCCCGGCCCCGGCGCGATCTGCAGCCCGCCGTAGAAGATCGCCAGCATGATGAAGGCCAGCCAGAACGTGGGCGATGAAACGCCGATCAGCGATATGAAGCGCGCCGCGTGATCGATCCAGGTGTCACGCCGCACGGCGGCGAACACACCCAGGGGAATGCCGACGAGCAGCGCTAGCAGGAATCCAGCCGTCGCAAGCTCGATGGTCGCCGGCGCGTAGGCCGCGATGTCTTCGAGCACCGGCCGTTGCGTGGCGATGGAGATGCCCAAGTCGCCGCGCGAAAGGCCCTTCAGGAAAATGAAGTAGCGCTCCCACAAGGGGAGGTCAAGCCCCCATTTGGCTCGGAATTGCGCGAGGAACTCCTTGTTCGACGCCGCGACGTCGCCGAGTTGAGCGAGCGCCGGATCGCCGGGAACCGTGTTGGCGATCAGAAAGATGACGAGGGTCGCGAGCACCGCCATCAGGAGCGAAAGCCCCAACCGCGACGCGACGTAGCGGATCATGCCTCAGCGGTGGATGTCGAACAACGCTGGACCACGCTTGAGCACGCTTCGAGCAATGACCACGCGGTGGATTTCGGACGTGCCGTCGAAAATCCGGAAGACGCGGGCATCACGGTAGTATCGCTCAATTGCCAGCTCCTTGCAGAAACCCATTCCACCGAATACCTGCACTCCGCGATCGACTACGCGGCCCAGCACCTCGGCCGCATGCACCTTGACCATCGAGATCCACTCGCGAGCCTCGAGCCCATGGTCGAGGATCCAAGCGGTGTGCAAGACCATCAGGCGCGCGGCATTGATGTCGATCACGCTGTCCGCCAGCATCCGCTGGATCATTTGAAACTCGCCGATGCTCTTGCCGAACTGCCTGCGCTCATTGGCAAAGCCGGTCATCAGCTCCAGCACATGACACGCTTTGCCGACTGCGCGCGCGCCGATGAGCGCGAGACGCACGCGGCCGAGCATCGTCATGATGATCTTGAAGCCTTGCCCTTGGTCTCCTAGAAGCGCCACCGGCTCAAGCGGCACATCGTCGAAGAACAATTCGTTGTGCGCAGTGCCGCGAAGCCCCATCATTTTCTGGTTCTTGCCGACGGCGAACCCCGGCAATCCCTTGTCGACCAGGAACAACGAGATCTCTTTTTCTCCGGTCCGAGCCGACACGAGGAAGCAGTCGCTCCATTCGCCGTCGCTGATGAAATGCTTGCTGCCGTTGAGCATCCAGCCCTTCGGCGTCTTGCGCGCGTGCGTCTTGATGCCCTGCGCATCGGAGCCGGCGCCCGGCTCGGTGATTGCAAGTGCTGAGATGCGCTCGCCGCTCACGATGGGCTTGAGCCAGCGGTCGATCTGCTCGCCCTTGCACGCGAGCAGCGCGTCGTAAACATCACCGAAGGCGCGGCGTATCAGGATGTCGGTGGTGTGGCCGAACTGCTCCTCGCAGAGCATCGTGTCGACGGTGTTCAATCCTCCTCCGCCGAACTCACTGGGCATATTGAGGGCGTAGAGGCCCAGCGCTTTGGACTTGGCGTAGATAGCGCGCGCAAGCTCCGGAGCGATGCCGTCGTTGCGCTCGACCTCCTCCTCGAGCGGCTGAAGCTCCTCCCTGATGAATCGACGTACCGTGTCGATCATCATCTTCTGCTCATCGCTGAGGCCAAAGTCCATGCGTTCTCCAAACGGGATGGATCGCTTGTCGCGCTTGCAGCCTGCGGGCGCTGCCGGCGCACGCCGGCCGCCGGAGCCAAGCGCGAGCGCCGCAGCCGGCCGATCGCCAATGCCTTCCCCTATGGCTGCAAACGCTCGAACCCCGGCTCTTGACGGCGCACGGGTCGGGTGGTCTAATGCCCGCATTATTGAATCGGTTCAAATTCCGCGTCAAGCATCTTCGCCGGCAGCCTCGAAGGGCCACGGATGGAAACGAAAGCTGCAGCCAATAAGGCGCGAACCGAGCGTTCCGGGCCGAAGGCCGGCGCGGCCGTCGTGGCGATCTGGAACGACATCCGCTCGGAGGCGCGCGCCGATTTCTACGAGTGGCACAACCGGGAACATATGGCCGAGCGCGTCGGCATTCCCGGTTTCCAGCGCGGCCGGCGCTTCGTCGCGATCGAGGCGGAACCCGAATTCTTCACCCTGTACGACACCGATGGCCCGCACGTGCTCGACGGCGCAGAGTACCTGCAACGGCTCAACCATCCGACGCCGGGGACTCGCCGTCTGATCGCCGCGTTCTTGAACATGTCGCGATCGCTCTGCAACGTCGCGCTCTCGCTCGGTGGCGGCGAGGGCGGGCTCATGATGACGCTTCGCTACGAAGTCGCCGACGGGCGCGCTGCGCAGATGACCGACGCGCTCGCCAAGCGCGCTCTGCCGATGCTAGTCGCTCGCCCGGGCGTCGCACGCGCGCGGCTGTGCATCGCGGATCGCCGCGCGAGCGGCATCCAGACGGTCGAAAAGAAGAACACAGAACGAGCGCGCGTTCCGAGCTGGATCATCCTCGTCGAGGGCGCTGCCGAAGCGGCCGCGCTAGAGAGCGCCTGCGACGAGCTGCTGTCGCTCGACGTCCTTACCGCGGCGGGCGCCACGGCCCCCGTGGAGCGCGGCCTCTACCAGCTGCAATACGCCCTTACTCCCGACCGTGGAGGGGCGGCATATTGAAGTACGCATGTGCACGCACATCATCCACGTAACAGCGCTCAGGAGGAAAACATGAAGGCAAGTCGCCGCCAGTTTCTCATGACATCGGCTGGAATATCGGCTCTGGCCGGGGCCGGTGCGCTGGGATTCCCTGCAGTGCTCCGCGCGCAGCGCGGCCCGATCACGGTGCGCGTGGGCGATGTGACTACTACCGACAATCCGGAGTACTTCGCGCACCAGTTCTTCGCCAAGCGCATTTCGGAGGCGACCAAGGGCGAGTACGAGATCAAGATCTTCCCCAACAGCGTGCTCGGCGGCCACACCCAGATGAACGAGCAGGTGCGCAACGGCACGCTCGAGATGGCGAAGAGCGGCCAGGGCTTCCCGACGACGTACGACAAGCGGCTGGCGATCGTGAATCTGCCGTACCTCTACACCACGCGCCCGAAGCTCTACGCGGCCCTCGACGGAAAGCTCGGCGAGGCTTACGCGAAGGTTGCGGAGCAGTACGGCTTCGTCACGCTCGGTTTTTACGATTCCGGCATCCGCAACGTCTACAACCGCAAGGGGGCCTTCAAAACACCCGACGAGTTCGCGGCCATGAAGCTCAAGATCCGGGTGCAGCCGGATCAGATCATGATCGCCACGTTCAACCTGCTGGGAGCGCAGTCGACGCCGCTCGAGTTCGCCGAAGTGTACAACGCCCTCCAGCAAGGGGTGGTCGACGCCGCCGAGAACTCGGTCCCCTACTACATCTCGATGAAGCACATCGAGGTCGCGAAGTACTTCACCAAGACGCAGCATCTGTTCGGCATCGATCCGCTGTTCGCGAGCGCGAAGTGGTTCAATGCACAACCGGCGAACGCCCAGAAGATCTTCCGCGACGTGGCGCGCGAAGCCGTCGCCTACGAGCGCGACATCTGGTTGAAGGCCGAGGAGGCCGACTACGGCCGTGCCGCCACGGCGGGGACGATGATCAACGAGGCCGACATTCCGGCGTTCCAGCGCAAGGTGAGGCCGATCTGGGAGCAGAACAAGGCGAACCTCGGCGAGCTCTATGACATCGTCGAAGCGACGCAGTAGCTCGACGCAGCCGAACACGCCGTCCCTCGATACCCGCGCGGCGGCCCCGTCCGTGCGGCGCGGCATCCTGGACGTGGTCGACGGCGGCATTCGCCACCTCGAAAACTTCCTCGCGATCGCGCTGCTCGTCGCGATCGTCGTCGACGTGTCGCTGCAGGTCCTCTTCCGGTACGTCCTCTCGCACTCGCTGTCGTGGTCGAGCGAGCTCGCGACCTACATGTTCGCGTGGCTCACGCTGCTCGGAATGGCTATCGCGCAGCGCGAGCACGCGCACATCGAAGTGCAGTTCTTCGGGCATCTCGGCCCCGGCGTGCGCGTCGCGCTGGGGTGGATCGCCTGGGCCGCTTCGCTCGCGTTCTTCGCGCTGCTCCAGGTGGGCGGATATCTGTTCTTTGCCGGGGAGACGATCCAGTCGGGTCCCGCGACCGGCCTGCCGCTATGGGCCGTCTATTCGAGCCTGCCGATCGGCGCGACCCTCGGGCTGTTTCATGTGCTGCGCGATCTGTCCCGAGTGAGGCATCCGGACCGAAGCGCACGGCCCGACTTGCACGCAGCGCAGGGCTGACCTCAGGCGGCCGTTTGCCTCGCACAGGAGCCGCCGCATGAGCTTGGTGATGCTGGGCGTCTTCGGCCTGCTGTTGTGCCTGGGCGCGCCGATTCTCGCGGCGATGGGCGTCGGGGCCGCCGTCGGCTTCGCCGGATCGGGACTTTCGTTTTCCGAATTGGCTCGTTCGGTGTACGGTGGCATCAGCTCCTTTACGCTGCTCTCGATCCCGCTGTTCATCCTTGCGGGCGAGCTCCTCGGCAAGGGCGGCATGTCCGCGTTGCTGGTGCGCTTCGTGATCGCGCTGGTCGGCTGGCTGGCTGGCGGGCTGGGCATCTCCGTCGTGGTTGCGACCATGGTGTTCTCAGGAATCTCCGGCTCGGTCAACGCCGACGCTGCCGCGATCGGATCGGTGATGATCCCGATGATGACCAAGGCCGGTTACCGCAAGGAATGGGCGGCATCGATCGTCGCCGCTGCCGCGGGCACCGGCATCCTGATTCCTCCGTCGATCACCATGATCGTGCTGGGCACGATCGCGAATCTTTCCATCAAGCAGCTCTTCCTCGCCTCGCTCTTTCCCGCGGTTCTGCTCGGCATCGCCAAGGCGCTCGTCATCTATTACCGCGCCAAGGCGCGCATCGAGCCCTCCAACGAGCGAATCACGTTCTCTTTCGCCGAAGTCGTCAGGACGTTCATCGCCGCCCTGCCCGCCCTATTGGCGCCGGTCATCATCCTCGGCGGGATTCTGAGCGGGGTGTTCACGGCGACCGAGGCCGCGGTGATCGCGGTGCTCTATACCGCAGCGCTGACGATGCTGATCTACCGCTCGATCTCGATGGCCGTACTGCTGGAGGTGCTGCTGTCGACGGCACGGCTCACGGGCGTGGTGGTCGGACTGGTCGGCATCGCCTCGGCGATCGCGTACATCTTCGCGTACACGCAGGCCTCCGACGCGCTCGTCGCGTGGGCGAGCGCCTTCACGTCGCATTATCTGCTGTTCGTGACCATCGTCATGATCCTGTTCTGGATCCTCGGAGCCGTCATGGACGGCATACCGGCGCTCGTCATCCTGATGCCGCTGTTCATTCCGCTCGCGCAGAAAGCCGGCATGGATCCGATCCATTTCGCCATCTTCTCTCTTGCGATCTTCGGGATCTCGCTCGTGACGCCGCCGATCGGAACCGCCTGCTTCGTCGTATCGGCGATCGCCAAAGTCGACATGCGGCGGCTGTTCTGGCCGATGACACCGTTCATCGTCATCATGTTCTCGACGATCGTGCTGCTCGCGTATTTGCCATGGCTGTCGCTATATGTACCGCAGGCGATCGGCGGCTATCTCCCGGTGCAAGGCCCCTGAGCGCTCGCTGCTCGCCGAACGCGGCTTCAAACGCGGAGACATTGCCATGACGCGCGCTTTTTACGTGGAAGTCGGCGAGACCGCGCAATTCTCGAAGACGATAACGGAATCGGACGTGACGATGTTCTGCGCCGTCAGCGGGGATTTCGACCCGATCCACGTGGACGAGGAACACGCGCGGCGCACGCCGTTCGGCCGGCGCATCGCGCACGGCATTCTGTCCATGGCGCTGTTGTCGACGGTGTCGGCCATGATCAGCAAGCGTGCGCTCGAGCGCGGCAGCCGCGGCACCTCGGTGTCCATGGGCTACGATCGCATCCGGTTTCTGAAGCCGGTGTTCATCGGCGACACCCTCACCGCGCGCTACACAATCGCGGCGCTCGATCCGGTCAAGAGCCGCAGCCACTCGAAAGTCGAAGTGCTGAATCAGCGCGGCGAGTTGGTCGTCGCGGGCGAACACCTGATGAAGTGGCTGCCGCCGGAATCGTCCGAAGCCAGCGCTTAAGCGCCCAGCGGCTCGAAATCCCCGTTCGTGAGTCCCGGCAGGCGGTCGAGCGCCCGTTGGCGCCCTAGCAGACGGTCTGATGCCGTTCGACGCAGGTGGCGAGGACTTCGTCCGGGTCGCGCTTCCACCAGTTGTTTGCCGAGAAGATCTCGACTTCGTGCGCTCCGCGATAGCCCGCCGCCTCCATCCAGGAGCGGATCAGCGGAAGCTCGATCACCCCATCGCCCATCATTCCGCGGTCGAGCAGCAGGTCCGTCGTCGGTACCAGCCAATCGCAAAGATGAAAAGCCAGCAGCCTGCCGGGCTGGGCGCCGGCACGCTCGATCTCGCGCTTGAGCTCCCGGTCCCACCAGACGTGGTAGACGTCGACCGCGACGCCGAGTCCGCTTTGCGCTCCAGGCGCGAGCTCGTCGCAGAGACTGTTGGCGTGCGCCATCGTGTTGACGCAGGCGCGGTCTGCCGCGTACATCGGGTGCAGCGGCTCGATCGCGATAGGCATGTCCGCCGGCCGGGCGTACTCGAGCAGCGCTCCGATGCCATCGCGCACCATCTCGTGGGCGCCGGCGAGGTCCTTCGAAGCGATTAGGCCGTCGCTGTCCTTGGGCAACCCGCCGGCGACGAGCACGAGGCAGGGAGCGCCGAGCGTGAGCGCCTCGTCGACGGCGCGCTTGTTGTCGTCGATAGCCGCCTTGCGCGCGCTGCAGCTCTCCGCCGGGAACATCCCGCCGCGGCAGTAGCCCGACAGCGCCACGCCACTGTCGCGCAGCCGCTGCGCCGTTTCCTTGAGCCCTGCGGCGGCAACTTGATCGCGCCAGGGCGAGATCATGCGGATGCCGTGGCGCGCGCAGCCAGAGATGATCTCCGGCAGCTTCCACTGCTGGCGCAGCGTGGCGGTATTGATCGACAAGAGCTTGGGGTCGGGCGAGCTCATGGCTCACTTCATCCGTCGATACCATACACAGCCAGCAGGGAGCGCATGCGCCGGCAGGCTAACTCGGGATCGCGCAGCAATCCGGCGGCGTCGGCCAAGCGGAAGGTCTCTGCGAAGCGCACGATCGAGCGGGCGCTCTGCTGGCCCCCCACCATTGTGAAGTGATTCTGATGGCCGTTGAGCCACGCGAGGAACACCACGCCTGTCTTGTAGAAGCGCGTGGGCGCACCGAAAATCTGGCGTGACAAGGGCACCGTCGGCGCGAGGATCCCGTGAAACGCCTCGGGACGGCCCGCGGCGAGCTCGCCCAGCGCAGCCGAGGCCGCCGGAGCGATCGCGTCGAAAATCCCGAGCAGCGCGTCGCTGTGCCCTTCGGCATCGCCAGCGATCAACTCGGCGTAGTTGAAGTCGTCGCCGCTGTACATGCGCACGCCGGGCGCGAGGCGGCGCCGCATCGCGATCTCCTTGCCCGCATCGAGCAGCGATATCTTGACTCCGTCGACCTTCCGCGCGTGAGCGTTGACGATGGCGACCCCGGTGTCCATGGCGCGCAGGTGGTCGCGATCACCCCAGTAGCCCTCGAGGGCAGGGTCGAACATCTCGCCCAGCCAATGGATGATCACCGGCGCTCTCACCTGGCTCAGGATGCGGTCGTACACGCGCTCGTAATCGGCGGGTGCGCGCGCGATGCGGGCGAGCGCCCGGCTCGCCATCAGAATGATGCGGCCGCCGAGCGCCTCGATCGCGCCGATCTGCTCTTCGTAGGCACGGATGACGTCGTCGATCGTGCGTGCTTTCTCGGGCGCGAGGTGGTCGGTGCCGGCGCCGCTCGCCAGCAGCGCTCCCGGGACGTCGCGCGCCGCGTCGAGCGTGCGGCGGATCAGCGCGAGCGAGGCGGGCCAGTCGAGCCCCATCCCGCGCTGCGCGGTATCCATCGCCTCGGCCACGCCGAGACCGAGCGACCAGAGGTGCTGGCGGTAGGCGATCGTCGCTTCCCAGTCGATCGCTGGCTCGACCCAGGGATCCGCCGCCAGCGGATCGGCAACGACGTGCGCTGCCGAATACGCCACGCGAGTGAAAGCGCGTGTCGGCCGCGCGGGGAACGCCCGCGGGGCGCCGAGCACGTGCGTCTCGATGCGTCCGCCGGAGGTAGGCAGCGCGATCTTCAGCGACAATCGTTCGGGGGCGTTCATCATCGTTTCCTTGCTGGAGCCGCAGCGCGTCTAGCGAGACCGTCGGCGATTCGGATTTCCAGCGTCGGCACGTCGACCCAGCGCCGCTCGCGCCACGACTGCAGCGCGCACTCGACCAGTTGCACGCCCTTCGCGCCCTCGCGCAGCGTCCACTTGAACGGCGCATCGGCCACGACGTGACGGATGAAGTGCTCCCACTGCACCTTGAAGCCGTTGTCGTAAGTCGCCGTGTCCGGCACTTCCTCCCAGCCGGCGTAGAAATCGAGCGGCTGCTTCACATCCGGGTTCCAGACCGGGCGCGGCGTGTTGACTCGCGCCTGCGTGCGGCAGTCGGTGAGTCCTGCGACGGCGGATCCGTGCGTGCCGTCGACCTGGAAGGCGACGAGATCGTCCCGCCGCACCCGCACGCACCAGCTGCTGTTGATCGTGGCGATCACGCCGCCTTCCAGCTCGAACATGGCGTAGGCCGCGTCGTCGGCGGTCGCCTTGTATTTCTTCCCCTGTTCGTCCCATCGCTCGGGGATGTGCGCGGCGCCGAGGCAGGACACGCTCTTGACCTCGCCGAAGACGTTGTCGAGCACGTAGCGCCAGTGACACATCATATCGAGGATGATGCCGCCACCGTCCTCGGCGCGATAATTCCAGGATGGCCGCTGCGCCCGCTGCAGATCGCCCTCGAACACCCAGTAGCCGAACTCGCCCCGCACCGAAAGAAGCCGACCGAAGAAGCCCGCGTCGCGAAGGAACTTGAGCTTTAGCAAACCGGGCAGGAACAGCTTGTCCTGGACGGCGCCATGCTTGATGCCGGCATGCTCGGCGGTGCGGACGATGTCGAGCGCCTCGGCCAGGCTGGCCGCGATCGGCTTTTCGCAGTAGACGTGCTTTCCCGCGGCGATCGCGCGCTTGAGCAGCGCCGGCCGCATTTGCGTCGTCGCGGCGTCGAAGAACACGGCGTCCTCGCGATTTGCGAGCGCGCGATCGAGGTCGGTGTCGTAGCGCTCGATGCCGTGCGCGCGCGCGAGCGCGGAGAGCTTCTCGGCGTTGCGTCCGATCAGGATCGGGTCGGGCATGACTCGGTCGCCGTTCGCGAGCTCCACGCCGCCCTGCGCGCGGATCGCGACGATGGAGCGCATGAGATGCTGGTTCATTCCCATGCGGCCGGTCACGCCGTTCATGATGATGCCAAGCCTCTGCGTTGCCACTTTCCGAAGCTCCTTTCTTAGTCAGATCGCCGGACGGGCGGCCGTCGCGGTCCCGGCAAAGCGCGCCGGCCGCCACAGTCGGTCGATCGCCGGCTGGGGCGTGAGCGACGGCCAATCGGGCATGGCAGCGCTCGCGAAGCCTTCCCCCCAGAGGGAGCCGAGCGCCAGCCTGCCGTCGCGAATCGCGAGTCGCACTGCGCCATGCGAGCGCTCGTAGAGGTCCGGGTGCGCCGCGAGAAATGCCCGCTGCTCGGGCTCGGGGGCGCCGGCCATGCCGTTGACGTAATGGTGCCCATTGCGCTCGACGTGCTCGATGCCGAGCATCGCCGCCAGCGCGAGATCCTGTTGCACCGAAAGGCCCGCCTGCGTTGTCAAATCCTCGGCGGAAAGGAAGTACCGTGTCGCTCCCTCCTCCGCGTTCCAGCGCTCGCAGCGGGCGAGGTTCAAGAACGACTTGTACAGACCCTTGCAGCTCTTGCTGGAGACTCCGGTGTAGCCGAGCGCGCGCGCCCGGGGAAAAGCGTCCAGGGTTGCGTCGGATTCGTCGATCAGGAGCGCCAGCCGCGGCGCGATCCCACCGACGTCGCGTTCGAGCGCGTAGCGCCGCGCGACCGGCTGCTCGAAAAACGCGACGGCGGCAGAGAGCCGGCGCAGGCGCGGCTCCGCGCGCATCGCGTCGAGCAGCGCCGCGATCCCGGCAACGTCTTCGAACTGCTCGTTGCCGTCGAGCGTGACCTTGTAGGACGGCATGCCGTCGAGCACGCTCGCGATCTCGACCAGTCTTTGGAGGTCGGCGGCGACGTCTCCGCTGAGCTTGAGCTTGAACCAGGTCGGGCTGTGGGCGGCGATCACTTCCTCGAGCAACTCGGGCAGGCCGTCCGCGGCCTGTCTTGAATGGCCGCCGATGGCATCGAGCAGCCCGATCGTGTGCCGAAGCGCGATCGAGTCGCGCGGCGCGCAGCCGGCCAGAAGCGCATTGCTGTCGAAGCCGGCGAGGTCGGGCGCTACCGCGGCGGCGTCGAA
>Ga0187778_10000047_pt1 | contig 70082 bp, 63 predicted proteins | sample 1015_Q2_SP5_20_M_FD_132418 | JGI IMG/M metagenome (GOLD analysis project Ga0187778, IMG submission 132418) | Tropical peat soil microbial communities from peatlands in Department of Meta, Colombia - 1015_Q2_SP5_20_MG | ecosystem: Environmental > Terrestrial > Soil > Wetlands > Peat | place...
CGCAGCGGGCTACGCGACCCGAACCGTGTTCGAGCAGTTCGACCGGTACCGGAAGGTGACCGTGCGCATCTACCGCCCGGAGCTGCAATGGCCGCTCTACGGCGTCACCGACTCGCGCGTGCAGGCCCAGGCCCACATCCACCTGCTCCCGCCCTTCCACATCGTCTGGGCCGTTCCGCTGGGCGGCCTGATCGAGTTCCCCGCGGTCGTCGACGGGGGCGTCGCGTACATCGGCAACGCCTCGGCCACGGTGCGCGCGATCTCGATGAGAACGGGCAACGTGCTCTGGCGCCACGACACGCCGCGCGACGGGATGGCCTCCTCTCCCGCCGTCGTCGGCCCGGACGTCGTCTACCATTCGCTCGACGGGTACGTGTTCGTGCTCGATCGCAGAACCGGACGGCTCCGCTGGAGCTACCGGATCGGCTCGCCGATCGAGTCGTCGCCGATCGTCTGCGACGGCGTCGACTACCTCGGCGCCTGGAACGGCCGCGTCTACGCGCTCGACCTGCGCCGGCAGCGGCTGCGCTGGACGCGGGAGCTCGGCGCGAAGATCACGTCGAGCGCCTCGATCGTACGCGGCACGCTCTACATCGGCGACTACGGCGGCCGGCTGTGGGCGCTCTCCGCGAGCACGGGCAGCACACGCTGGGTCCGGTCCGTGAACGGGCGCATCTACGGGACGCCCGCGGTCGCGGCGGGCCGCGTGTTCGTGCCCTCCTCGAGCGGGGGCTCCCTGACCGCGTTCACGACCGGCGGCCGCTACCTCTGGCGCATCCAGACCGGCGCCTACGTCTACTCGTCGCCCGCGGCATGGGCCGGCCGGGTCTTCTTCGGCTCGTACAACGGCCTCTTCTACGGCGCCGCCGCGGCGAGCGGTCGGATCCTCTGGACGGTCGGCACCGGCGGTCAGATCTCGGGCGCAGCCGCCGTCGTCGACGGCATCGCCTATGCGGGCAGCTTCGCGCACCGGATCGTCGGAGTCGACGCCCTCAGCGGCCGGGTGCGCCTCTGGTTCAAGCACGGCCAGTACGCCGCCGTCTCAGGGAACGGGATGCAGCTCCTCTTCCACGGCTATTCGACGCTCTACGCCGTGCAGCCCCGACGGGGCCCCGAGCCGGCCCGGGTGCCGGCCCTGGCCCGCCGCTGACCGCCTCAGGTGCTCCGCACGACGCCCGAGTAGATCAGGTCGCGCTTCCGGCGCTTCAGCGAGAGCCGGCGCTCGAGCAGGTCGGCGAGGGCGGTCGGAATCCGGCCGCTGTCGTCCGCCCCGAAGCCGCGGCCCCAGACGGCGTCCTCGCTCGTCGCGGCGTCGGCGAGATTGCGGGCGGTGAGCCCCGTCGGGCCCTGCTCCTTCGCCTCGTGGCCCCAGATGCTCCGCCAGCCGCCGTGGTCGTTCAGATGGCGGTCGAACCAGAGGTAGGGACTGTCCGAGAGGAAGGCCGCGAGCTGCGAGAACGCCGAGACCGAGCAGACGAGGACGTCAGCCGACGCGAGGCTCGCGAGGTCCGAGAGCAGAGGCAGGCGGCGGCGCGGCGGCAGCAGAACGCCGTCCCGCTCGAGCAGGCGTCGCACCACGGGCTCGTCCGGACCGTCGGTGACCAGCAACGCCTGAGCACGATCCGGAAACGTGTCGAGGAGCGCGCCTACGACGCCTTCGTACCACGGATCGGGGAGCGACATGTTGTAGATCCCGGGCTGCGGGCCGCCGTCGCCGCGCGCGAAGTCACCGAAGCGCAAGTGGACGCCGATCGTCAGCTTCTGCGGATCGAGCATGTTGCCGATGCGGTAGAGATCGCCTGCGACGTGCGGTGGGCGGACGAGCTCGCCGTGCAGAAACGAGCGGGCGCGGCGGACTCCGATCCAGCCGCCGTGCATCGTCTCGTGGGTGACGACGACCGGGCGCCCGCGCGGCAGCTCGAGCTCACGGCTCAATGCGCGGAGCGCGAGCGCGTAGTCGGTCTCGCCGGTGCCGCGCACCATCTCGTGGGTGATGCGGACGGTCGGCAGGGCGAGGCGCAGCGCGGGGTGCACGACCGAGTCGAGCCGGCTCGTGCCGAAGTCCCGGCTGTAGCCGCGCCGATTGAGACCCCACGCGGGATGAAGGCAGTGCAGGCCGAGCTCCTGCGCGCCGATGAACGCCTTCGCCCACGGGATCGCCTCGTTCGCGAAGCCGCCGCCACGGGCGCTGTTCAGCAACGGAAGCGAGAGGCCGCGAAACGCTCGCATGCGGCGAGTATGCCCGTGCGATGGCTAGTCTGACCCGCCGACCATGCGGCGCCTGATCCTCGTCCTCGTCGTGCTTGCCGTGCTTGCGGCCGGCGCGCTCGCCGCGTTCGTCGTCCACCGCCTACGGGAGGGTGGCAACGTGCGCGGCTCTCCGACGGTCGAGTACGTGCCGACGACCGCGGCGGCGCCGAAACCGCCGCTCGGCGTCCAGTGGCCGATGTACGGCTTCGACGAGGCGCGCACGCGCTCGCTCGACCTGCCGTTGCGGCCGCCGTTCCGGCGCGTATGGCGCTACCAGGCGCTGAGCCTCGTCGAGTTCCCGCCGGCGATCGGCTACGGCCGGCTCTTCTTCTCCACGAACTCCGGCATCCTCACCGCGATCTCCGAGAAGAACGGCAAGTGGGCGTGGAAGTACCGGTCGCACCGCTGCGTCGCCGCCTCGCCCGCGCTCGGGCCGCACGCGCACGGCACCGTCTACGAGGTCTTCCTCAACCGGCCGCCGTGCAACGCGCTGACCGGCGGGCACGGCGACGACGGCGAGGTGATCGCGCTCTCCGTGGGCCACGGCAAGATCCACTGGCGCCACACGATCGGCCCGTCGGAGAGCTCGCCGCTCATCGTCGGCGACAGGATCTACGTCGGCGACTGGAACGGCGACGTCTGGGCGTTCGACGCGAACCACGGCAGCCTGCTCTGGCGGAAGCACGTCGGCGGCGCGATCAAGGGCGGCCTCGCCTACGCGGGCGGCCGCCTCTACGCCGGCTCGTACGACGGACACGTCTACTGCCTCACGACGGGCGGCGAGATCGTCTGGAGGGCGTCGGCCCAGCCGCGCCTCTTCGGCCACGGCACGTTCTACTCGACACCGGCGGTCGCCTACGGCCGGGTGTACATCGGCTCGACCGACGGCAAGGTCTACTCCTTCGGCGCGACCACCGGGAAGCTGCGCTGGTCGCACGGCACCGGCGGCTACGTCTACGCGTCGCCCGCCGTCTGGCGGCAGACCGTCTACGCGGGCTCGTACAGCAAGCGCTTCTACGCGCTCGACGCGGCGACCGGCGACGTGCGCTGGTCGTTCGCCGCGAACGGGCCCATCTCCGGCTCCGCGACCGTGATCGACGGCGTCGTCTACTTCTCGACGCTGACGAAGAGGACGTACGCGCTCGACGCCACGACAGGCCGGCTGCTCTGGTCGTTTCCCGACGGCGCCTACACGCCGGCCGTCGCCGTGAAGGGCAGGCTGTTCCTGGTCGGCTTCGGGATCATCTATGCGATGGTGCCGCGATGAGGTACGTCGTCACCGGCGCCGCCGGCTTCATCGGCTCGCACCTGGCGGACGCTCTCGCAGCGGCGGGGCACGAGGTAACCGGGATCGATTGCTTCACCGACCACTACGACCCCGCCGAGAAGGAGGAGAACGCGCGCGGGCTCGACGTGCTCCGGCTCGACCTCGCCGCCGACCCGCTCGACTTCGGCGGCGTCGACGGAGTCTTCCACCTCGCCGCGCAGGCGGGTGTTCGCAGCTTCGGCGACGTGTTCCCGCTCTACCTCCGCCGGAACGTGCTCGCGACGCAGCGCGTCTTCGAGGCGGCCGCCGCGGCGCGCGCGCGCGTCGTCTTCGCGTCCTCGTCCTCGGTCTACGGCGAGGCGGAGGCCTACCCGACGCCCGAGTCCGCGGAGCCGCGGCCGATCTCGCCCTACGGCGTCACGAAGCTCGCCTGCGAGCACCTTGCCCGCGCGTACGCGGCCGGCTTCGGCCTCGACGCGGTGCTCCTCCGCTACTTCACGGTCTACGGGCCGCGGCAGCGGCCCGACATGTTCTTCCGGCGCGTGTGCGAGGCGCTTCTCGGCGGCGTGCCCTTCGAGGTCTACGGGACGGGCGAGCAGTCGCGCAGCTTCACCGAGGTCGGCGACACGGTCGCGGCGACGATCGCGGCGATGGAGCGCGCGCCGGCGGGGGCCGTCTACAACGTCGGCGGCGGCGACGAGGCGTCGATGCTCGACGCGATCGCGATGCTGGAACAGCTCTCCGGGCGCCCGCTCGACGTCCGGCACGTCGGTGCGGCGGCCGGAGACGTCCGCCGCACGAAGGCGGACGTCTCCCGCATCCGCGAGGCCCTGGGCTGGGAGCCCCGGACGCCGCTCCGGCACGGCTTGAGCCGGATGTGGTCGTGGGCCTCCGGTAGAGTCGCCGCGCGATGAGCCCTGACGAGTTGCGCGGGCAGGCACCCGGCAGCGTCGACCCCGAGGCCGAGCAGGAGGTCGACTTCGGCCGGTACGGGCGGCTGCTGGCCGCCCGCTGGTGGCTGCTCGCGGCCGGCCTCGTCGTCGGCGCGATCGTCGGCTATGCGGTCTCCCTCGGCGGCGGCCAGACGTACCAGGCGTCTGCGACCCTCTACCTCGGCCAGCCGTACTCCGCCAGCGGCAACATCGCGCTCCAGACGCTGCAGACGAATCCGAGCACGGTGAAGACGATCATCCACGCCGCGTCGGTGACAGACGCGGTCGCGGCGTCCTGCGCCGTGAAGCCCGCGAGCTTCCGCGGCGGCATCTCGACCCAGGCCGTCTCCGGGAACCTCGCGAAGAACGGGCAGACGCCGCTTGTCACGATCACCGTGAAGTCGGCGAAGCGCAAGACGTCGGCCTGCGCGGCGAACGGTCTCGCGAACCAGGTGCTCGACCGTATCTCGGCGTACGCGAACCAGAAGATCACGTACGACCGCAGGCAGGTCTCATCATACGAGGTCGGAATCGACGAGATCCGGAAGCAGCTCGCCTCGGCCGCCACGAGCTCGACCGACAAGCTCGTGCTCGAGCTGCAGCTGAACAACCTCCAGAGCAACCTCAGCAGCACGAGCCAGCTGCTGCTGCAGGCGACGCAGGTCGAGGCTCCGAAGCTCCTGACGGCTGCGGCTCCCGAGCGCGTCACCGCGCGCAGCCGCCGGAACAGCGTCGTCGTCGCCGCACTGATCGGGCTGATCCTCGGCGCGATTGCCGCGCTGATGTGGGACGGCGTCGCCGCCGGCCTCTCGCGACGCCGCCCGGCGTAGCCGCTGCCATGCTCGACGGCAAGACGGTTGCCGTGGTGGTGCCGGCGTACGACGAGGAGCAGCTCGTCGCGACCACCCTCGGCGGCATCCCCGGCTTCGTCGACCGAATCGTCGTCGTCGACGACGGTTCGCAGGACGCGACCGCGGAACGTGCGCGCGGGCTCGGCGACCCGCGGGTCGAGGTCGTGGCGCACGCAAGGAGGCGCGGCGTCGGCGCGGCGATCGTCACCGGCTACAAGCGGGCGCTCGAGGAGGGGATCGACGTCGTCTGCGTGATGGCGGCGGACAACCAGATGGATCCCGGCGACCTCGCTGTCCTCGTGAGCCCGGTCGCACGCGGCGAGCTCGACTATGCGAAGGCGAACCGTCTCTTCACCGGGCAGGCGTGGACGCTCATCCCGCGTTCGCGCTATCTCGGCAACGCGGTGCTCTCGATGCTGACGAAGATCGCGTCCGGGTACTGGCACGTCGCCGACTCACAGTCCGGCTACAGCGCGATCGGGAGGGAGATGCTGGCGGAGCTGGACCTCGACCGCGTGTACACGGGCTATGGATTCCCCAACGACCTCCTGGTCCATCTGAACGTGTGGAACGCGCGCGTGCGCGACTTTCCGTCCCGGCCGGTCTACGGGGTCGGCGAGCGCTCGGACATCCGCTACCGCCGGGTCGTGCCGCGGATCTCGTGGCTGCTGCTGAAGGGCTTCTTCTGGCGGCTGCGCGAGAAGTACGTCATCCGCGACTTCCACCCGCTCATCTTCTTCTACGGCTTCGGCCTCCTCGCGACGCTGGTCGGCCTCGTGCTCGGCCTGGTCGAGCTCGGGTTCCGCCTCGCAGGCAACCAGGTGAGCGTCGGAACCGTCGTCCTCGTCGCGCTGCTGCTCCTCTCGGGGTCGCAGTTCACGCTGTTTGCGATGTGGTTCGACATGGAGTCGAACAAGGACCTGCGCTAGTCGTCGCTGCGACCACTACCCGGAGCTCGACGTCGACGCCGGCGGGAGGCGCCAGATGTAGAGGTCGCCGGTGGTCGCATGATCGTTCGCGTCGCCGTCGCCGAGCGCGATCTGCCCGTCCGCGACCACCGGGCTGTTCCAGTGGCCGGGCGGAATGCTCAGTGTCAGCAACGGCTCGTTCGGCGCCTCGGTCCCGGTCGACGGGTCGGGGTTGTAGACGCTGAGCCCGCCCCCGTCGACGTTGTAGATGTAGAGCAGGCCGCCGGCGATGACCGGGCTCGAGCCGGCGCGGCCGTCCGTCCACATCAGCACGAGGTGCGGCTTGGGCTCGAGCGCGAGCTCGAAGCCCTCGATCCCGAAGTCGTTGGCGACGAACACCCACGGCGCGTGCCCCGGCCGGCGCCAGACGGCCGGCTGCGGGCGGACCGGTCCTCCGCCCGGCGCCTTCACGGTGGAGATGTCGCCGCCGAGAAGCGGCGCGGCGGCGTGTGTGCGCCCGTTGAGCCTGTCGAGATCGAGCAGCCGGATGATGCCGTCCTTTCCAGCCTGGAGCACGATCTTCGGCGTGAGGACGACCGGCGCGGTGCTGCCGAGGTCGAGATCGTCGACCGCGAGCTGCTCCTGGTCGGCGGGGGTATAGCTCTGGAGGAGCTTCAGCGTCGGTGAGAGCTCGAGCACGCTGTCGCCCCAGTCGGTGTGCCCGTTCCAGGCGCCGTCCGCGGTCGCCACGAGCAGGTTTCCGCTCGGGTCCACCGTCGCGGGGATGCGGCCCCAGATGCCTCCCTCGCTCTCCGGGCACGTGCTCGCGACGAGGATCGTCGTGCGGTTGCTGCACTCGCTGTTGAAGACGTGCGCGATCGCTCCCGTCTGCCGGTCGATCTCGACGAGGTGGCCGACGCGCGGATAGGGAAGGCCGATCTTCTCGCTGAGACCGGCGAGCGAGGCGAGCACGTAGGGTCCGTACACCTCGAGCGACGACGAGATCTTCTCCTTCGTCGGGTCGAAGGTGATCTTCACGGGCCAGCGTCCGCGCACCTCCTGGCCGTTCGCAAGCTCGAGCTTGTGGATCCTTCCCTCCGGGGAAGCCGTGTAGACGTACGTCGTGCTCGGGTCCACGACCGGGCTCGAGGTGGTGATCTCGAGCGATCCCTCCCACGAGGCGATCCCCTGCGGGACGAACTGCCAGAGGATCGCGCCGCTCGCCGCATCGATTGCGAACGTGCGCCCGTATGCGGTGTCGACGACGTAGACGTTTCGCCGTTTGCCGTCGACGAGGACGTCGCGGAGGTAGATCGGCGAGGAGTCCACCGTCCCGGGGAGCGTGACGACCTGCGACGTGAGCCTCGCGAGGTTCGACACGGTGATGCCGGTCACGGCGGGGCCGTCGTCGTCGCCCGTCGCGTCGTACCCGAAGGCCGCCCAGGCCGCCGTCGCGCGGGCGGCGTGCGGGCGTGCCGCACCGGCCGCCTCGCACGCGACGGCAAGACCGAGGGCGAGGAGGAAGGCGGGCACACAGAGGTGACTCGGCCGCGGCATCCGCACCTGTATAACGACCGATGCTGAGAGCCGGATAAGTCCGGCGCCGCGACCTTCGGATAGCGTAGCGCCCGGTGGCGGTGCGGTCGGGTTACCGATTCGAGTGGCCGGTGCTTGCGCTCGTGGCTCTCGCCGCGCTGCCGGTCGTGAACCTCACCGGCCCGCAGGACCGCACCCGCTACGAGCTCACGCGCCACGTCGTGCTGTACCACACGCTCACGCTCGAGCCCGGCTTCTACGACCGCGCCGTCCACGACGGCAAGACGTACTCCGACAAGGCGCCGGGCATGTCGTTCCTCGCCATCCCGGCGTACGAAGGCGAGCGTCTCGTCGGGATCGCCCGCGCTCCGAGCGCCTGGGCGCAGGAGGGCGACCTCTCCCTGTGGCTGGTGCGCGTGCTCACGTCCGGGGTCCTGTTCCTCGTCGCGGTGTTCGTCGTCGGCAGGCTGGGAGAGGCGCTCGTGCCGGGGACGGGCGCGGTCACCGCCGCGATCTTCGGCACGGCCACGATCGCCGCGCCGCTCGCGCCGACGTTCTTCGAGCACGACGCGGCGGCCGCGTTCGGGATCGCGGCGTTCGCGATCCTCGTTCGCAGGACCGGGCCGGCTGCCGCAGCCCTCGCCGGGCTCTGCGCCGGGGTCGCCGTGCTGTTCGAGTACTCCTCCGGGCTGGTCGTGCTCGCGCTCCTCGTGCTCTGCGCGGTGCGCCACGGACACGCCGCGATCTGGTTCGTGCTCGGCCTTCTTCCCGCCGGCGTGGCGCTCGGGGCCTACGACTGGGCCGCCTTCGGCTCGCCTTTCCATCTCTCGTACCGTTACGAGGCGGGCGGACTCGGGGACCAGCAGCATCACGGGTTCTTCGGGATCGGCCGGCCCACGCTGTACGGCCTGCGCGAGGTGCTGTTCGTCGACCGGGGACTGCTGGTCTTCTCACCCGTGCTGCTCGCAGCCGCCGTCGGCCTCCTGCTGATGTGGCGCCGCGGCCTTCGGGGCGAGGCGCTGCTGGCGGCGGCCCTCGTCGTCGCGTTCGTGGTCTCCGACGCCGGCTACTTCCTTCCGTACGGCGGCGGCACGCCAGGTCCCCGCTTCTTCGTGCCCGCGCTTCCGTTCCTCGCCCTCGGCCTGCCGTTCGCGCTCGCGCGCTTCAGGCGCACGGTGCTCGCGCTCGCGGTCGTGTCCGTCGTCCTGACGACGGGGAACGCGGTGACGTGGGGAGTCCGGCGCGAGACCGATCGCTGGTACCCCGGTCACGGGGTGAGCGATCTCTCCAAGACCGTCTGGGTCTGGCTCGGCCTGAACCGGGTCGAGGGGGCCGCGGTCGTGCTCCTGTGCGCGTTCGGCGCTCTCGGCGTCGCCTGGCTCGGGCTGCGGGCGGCAACCGTCGCCGCCCCCGCGGAGCGCCCCGCAGGCTGAGCCGTCGGATGCGAGGATGAGCGCCATGACGGGGCGTCGGTACGCGACGGTCGCCGCGGTACTCGGCGCCGTGCTCTTCCTCGCCTGCTGCCTCGCCGTCCGCGGCGGTCTGCTCGACTCCACGCAGTACGGAGACGTCTCCTACGACGGGAACTACGCGCATCTCATGGCGCAGGGGCAGTGGCCCTACCGCGACTTCTTCGACGAGTATCCGCCGCTCGCCCAGCCGCTCTTCCTCGCGATCGAGTGGATGCCGGGCAGGTTCGCGCCGGCGTTCAAGTGGACGATGGCTGTGTTCGGCATGGCGGCGCTCGCCCTGCTCGTCGCGACGCTCGCCTCGGTCGGCGTGTCGCGACTGCGGATCGCGGTCGCCGCGCTGACAGCGGGAGTCGCCCCGATCGTCGTCGGGGCGATATCCCTGAACACGTACGACCTCTGGCCGGCGCTCCTGACCGCAGGCGCGCTCCTCGCCTACGTCCGCAGGCACGAGCGGCTCGCGTACGCGCTGCTCGCGCTCGGCGTCGCGGCCAAGATCTATCCGGTCGTGCTGCTGCCGATCGCCCTGATCGAGTCGTGGGAGCGGGGAGGCCGCGAGCTCGTTCGTCGCGGGCTCGTCTGGTTCACGAGCGTTCTGTTCGTCGTCCACCTCCCCTTCGCGATCGCCGGTCCGGGCGGCCTCCGCTTCAGCTACTGGGTGCAGCTCAAGCGGGGTCTGGAGGCGGAGAGCCTCGGCGGTGCAGTCCTGCTCGTTCTCGACCGCCTGGGGGTGCGATCGGTCGCGCTGCGTGACGAGGCACCGGGGTCGAGGGACGCAGTCGGCACGCTTGCGACCGCCCTCGGCGCGCTGTCCGACGTGGTGCTCGTGCTGGCGGTGCTGCTGGTGGCGTGGCTCTACCTCCGGCGGCGGCGCTCGCCGCTTCTCGCCGCCGCGGCGGCCGTCACCGCCTTCGTCGCCTTCAACAAGGTCTTCTCGCCCCAGTACGTCTACTGGCTCGTGCCCATCGTGCCGGCAGCCGGCTACCTCGCCTCGGGCGGGTTGATCGTCATTCTCGTCCTGACGCACGCCGTCTGGTCGCACTTCCTCCTCGGAGGCAAGACCCACGACGAGTGGGCACGCTCGCTCGCATGGTGGGTCTTTGCGCGCGACCTCGTCGTCCTCGCGCTCTTCGGCTGGCTCGCGGCGTGCCTCGCCAACGTCAGGCGGGCGGGATCCAGATCGCGAAGCCGCCGCTGACGACGCGCGTGTAGCCCGCTGCGCGCAGGACGGGCCGGACGCGCGGCTCGACGTGACCGCCGAGGACGAACACCTGCGCGACGTTCCGGTGCGTATCGACCCGCGCGTAGTACCCGGACCAGAAGCCGCGGTCGTTCGGTGGGTCGCCGGGCTCGACGCGGCCGTCTCGTATGAACGGGTGTCCCCAGCTCGCCTTGCCCGCGACGATCTGCAGGTCGGACTCGAACGTGATCCGCCAGGCGATCCAGTAGCTGGCGAATGCGTAGTGGAGGTCGTGCGCGCGCAGCGTGTCGAGCACCGGCGCGATGCTCGCCGGCACGGCGACCCCCTCCGTCACGGCGGTGCCCTCCGTCCGGAACGCCACGACGTGATGGCGCTCGAGCTCCACCATGCCGCCGACCGAGAGCGCGACCGCGACGGTAAGGATCGCCGCGGTTCGCAGCGCGTTCGTCATCGCCCACGCGATCAGCAGCGCGAAGACGGGCATGACGAGCGTGAGATATCTCGGCTCGGACTCGAGCCACGTGTACGGCGAGACGAAGTAGAAGACCGGGAAGACGAGCACGATCAGCAGCAGCGGCGTGAGCCGGGGCGGGCGCCGCCACACGAGCCAGAGGAAGCCTCCGGCGAGGAGCGCGTAGATCGCGAGTCCGACGGCGACGCCGCCGAGCCACTCGTACGACCAGGCGAGTCGCAGTCCGAGCGCTTCCGGCAGGGTCGAGACGACGAGGTTGTGGACGTGGTTCACCCACGGCCCCTCGTTCGCTCCCGGATGCAGCGAATACCAGTCGTGGTGGATGTTCCCGACGAGCCACGGGGCGGCGCCGGCCAGGCCGGCCGTGGCCACGATCCACCAGTCACGGGCGATCGACCGTCGCGTCCACACGAGCCAGCCGAGCGTCGGGAGCGCGACGATCGCGACCTGAGGGCTCGACCAGAGCCCGCAGCCGAGGGCGAGCCCGAGGAGGACGAGGTCGCGCCGCGACCGCCGCTCGCGCAGCCTCAGGACGAGCAGGAGCACGGCGAGGCCCAGGAAGAGCTCGGAGCCGTAGAACCCGTGCGCACGCGTCGACTTCCAGTCGAAGTACGTCGGCCAGATCCAGAACAGGACCGCGGCGAGCACCGCGCGCCTCTCGTCGAGGATGCGCCGGCCGACGCGCCACACGAGCACCGCGGAAGCGGCCCACAGCGCGATGGTCACGACGCGGATCGTGTCGACGTTCATGCCGAACAGCGCGATCAGCGGCGCGGTCAGGAACGCCTCCTGGCTGCCGCCGTAGCCCTGGCCCGGGAAGAACACGGGGAAGCGGCCGTGGAGGATGCCCCGCGCCATGAGCCCGACCACGGCTTCGTCCGAGTCGAGCGCGCCGCGTGGCGAGAGGAGGATCCAGACCCGCAGCGCGATGCCGAGGGCGGCGCCGCCGATTGCCAGCGCAGGAAGCGTCCGGCGTCTCACGGCTCCGCACGCCGCATCGTGTGCGACGGCCGCGGCAGGTGCGTGGCGAGCACGGCGATCCCCGAGGCCCAGAGCACGAACAGCTCCGGCAGGCTCGCGTAGAGGAAGCGCGGGTGCTGCGCGGTGTTCGCATAGAAGCTGTAGAAGACCGGGTTGACGAGCAGGAATGCGAGCACGAGCGCGAGCTGCCAAGGACGAGCGAGCCCGGGGAGGCCGACGAGCGCGAGCGGGACGACGATCGCGAGGGTGTGCGGCGTGAAGATCGACGAGTGCGTCCAGCTCGAGACGATGTGCGCCGGGTCGAACGGGTCGCGCGGCCACGACTGCGGATTGTCGAAGAGCTTCGGGTAGGACAGGGGCCAGTAGACGCCGACGACCGGTGCGAAGGCGAGCGCCCCGGCGAGGTAGGGGAGCGCGTCCCGGACGTGCCCGCGCAAGTAGACGAGGACGAGCGCGGCGCCGGCGAGGAGGGCGTTCGAGATCTTCACGGAGGTGGCCAGGCTGAGCGCGCAGCCGGCGAGCGCGAGCCGCAGCGGTGTCAGTCGCGGTGACAGCAGCACCGCCGCGCCCGTCGTCACGAGCAGCGTGGAGAGCGGTTCGGCGTAGTCGTGGAGGCCGACGTCGATGTTCCACTGGTCGTTCGCCCAGGCGTGATGGCCCGCGATGAGCCCGACGAGCAGCGGCCATGCCGTCCAGCAGGCCGCGGCGAGCAGGCCGACCCAGCGACGCCCGCTCGCGTTGCGCCCGAGATATGCGACCGCGACGACCGTGAGCGCGACGAACACGAGCGACAGCGCCGTGCCGATGTCCCAGCCCGCGTGCGCGCTCAAGCCGAAGCCGAGCGTGCGGTACGGCAGCATCGGCACGGCCCACGCGATCGGCCAGCCGATTGCCTGCGCACCGCTCGGCTTCATCCAGTGAATGTCGACGCAGAACGCGAGGCCGAGGACGAAGAGCGCCGCCGGCACGAGCCACGGCCGCACATCGCGTCGCCGCCGCCACGCGACGGCGAGACCGACGAGCGACGCCGGCACCACGAGCACGACGAGGGCGAACAGCGGCCGCGGCATCCGCCCCCAGGCCGCCATGAACTCGCGGGCCCCCGCGTAGAAGCTGTTCGCGTCGCCCATGAGACCTCCGTCACGAGCGGGGCGCGTGAACCGTGGGATCCCGGGGAGCTTCGAGCCGGCGTCCGCGTAGGCGGCAAGCGGGATCGCAACCCGTAGAGCCGCAAGCAGGACGAGCGCTCTCCACCAGCCCGTCAGCCTCGGCGACCGCATCGACGCGTGACGCTAGCACCGTCGGAGGCCGTAAATCCTTCGTTAAGTCCGTCCCGGCCCGCCGGAGCCCCCGCTAGCATCGGTGCGATGCCGACGGCTGTCGTCACAGGAGGTGCGGGGTTCCTCGGCTCGCATCTCTGCGACTTCCTCGTCGCCGAGGGACTCCGTGTGCTCTGCGTCGACAACCTCGAAACGGGGTCGCTGCAGAACGTGGAGCACCTGCGCGGCGACCGGTTTCTCTTCATCAACCATGACGTCACGGGACATCTCGAGATCGACGAGCCCGTCGACTTCGTCTTCCATCTCGCGAGTCCCGCGAGTCCGATCGACTATCTACGCCTGCCGTTGCAGACGCTGAAGGTCGGCTCGTACGGAACGCACAACGCGCTCGGTCTCGCGAAGTTCAAGCGGGCCCGCTTCCTGCTCGCCTCGACGAGCGAGGTCTACGGCGACCCCGCGGTGCATCCGCAGCCGGAGACCTACTGGGGGAACGTGAATCCGATCGGTCCGCGCGGTGTGTACGACGAGGCAAAGCGCTATGCGGAGGCGTTGACGATGGCATACCACCGTCAGCAGGGAGTCGACACGTGCATCGTGCGGATCTTCAACACCTACGGCATGAGGATGCGCCCCCACGACGGACGTGCGATTCCGACGTTCGTCCGTCAGGCGCTCGCCAACGAGCCGCTGACCGTGTTCGGCGACGGCTCGCAGACGCGGAGCTTCTGCTACGTCGACGATCTCGTCCGCGGCCTGGTCCTGCTCGCCCGAAGCGGTGAGCACCTTCCCGTGAACATCGGCAATCCGCGAGAGCTTTCGCTGCTCGAGCTCGCAGAGACCGTGATCCGCGTCACGGGGTCCAAGAGCGAGATCGTGTTCGAGGCCCTGCCGGTCGACGATCCGCAGGTGCGCCAGCCAGACATCACGCGCGCTCAGCAGCTGCTGGGCTGGGAGCCGCAGGTCAGCCTCGAGGACGGGCTGCGGCGGATGCTGCAAGCGAACCCACAGGAGCTGCTACGTGTCTAGACGGATCGTCCTGATCGTCACAGCGGGCCTCGTCGTCGCAGGTCTCGCAGTGCAGGCTGCCGGCGCCTCGTCCAAGCATCGAGCCGCGCCGAAGGTACGCACCTCGAGTCACCTGCTCGTCGGGATCAACGACGAGCCTGACACCCTCTACGGCGACACGGCCACGGCCTTCGCGACGCTGAAAGCGCTCAATGCACAGGTGTTGCGCGTCAACCTCTACTGGGGCGGCACACGATGGGCCGTGGCGAACAAGAAGCCGACCGACGCGACCGACCCGGGCGATCCCGCGTACAACTGGTCGCTCTACGACCGCCTCGTGAAGTACGCCGCGCTGGACAACATCAAGGTCGTCTTCTCGATCCTCTTCACACCGTCGTGGGCGAACGGCGGCAAGGCGCGGACGGTCCCCCCGACGAACTTCACCGATCTGCAGAACTTCGCGTATGCGGCGGCAGAGCGATACAGCGGTCTCTGGACGCCGCCGGTCTGGCAGCGGGATCCGACGCTGGGGATCGACGCGACGCCGCTGCCGAAGGTGAGCATGTGGACGGCGTGGAACGAGCCCAACAACCCCGACTGGCTCACGCCGCAGTACAAGCGCGTCGGCGGCAAGTGGAGGATCCAGAGCGCGTACGAGTACGCGCAGATCTGCAACGCCGTCTACGCCGGCGTGCACTCGCCGTATCTCGGCCCGCTGCCCGGCGAGCAGGTCGCGTGCGGTGTCACCGGCCCGAAGGGGAACGACGCGCCGACCTCGGGGCGTCCGTCCGTCGATCCGTTGTCCTTTCTCATCGCCGCCCACGGCTTCGGGATGAAGACCTTCGACGTCTACGCCCATCATCCGTACGCGGACGCGGGCAGCGAGGGGCCGGCGTACGTCCCGACGGGCAAGAACAAGCGTCGCATCCAGCTCGGCAACATCAACGTGCTGCTCGCCCAGATCACGAAGTTCTACGGCCCGAAGCACCTCTGGATCACGGAGTACGGCTACCAGACCAACCCGCCCGACACGACGATCTTCGGCGTCAGCTGGGCGAAGCAGGCAGCCGACATGAAGCAGGCTTACGCGATCGCGAGGGCAAACCCGCGCATCGACATGATGCTCTGGTTCCTCATCCGGGACGAGCCCAACATCGGCGGGTGGCAGTCGGGGCTCGAAACCGTGGCGGGGGTGCACAAGCCTTCGTGGAACACCTTCATCAACCTGCCGCGCGGCTGATCCGTCCGTTCAGCCGCGCAGGAATCCGATCGTGCGCCTGAGGCCCTCCTCCAGGTCGACCCGGGGGCGGTAGCCGAGGATGCGGGCGGCCTTGCTCAGGTCGGCCCACGAGTCGCGGATGTCGCCCGGTCGCGGCGGCAGGTGGCGCCTCTCCACGGGCATGCCGAGGATCGCACCGATCCTCTCCGCGAGCATGTTCACGCTCGCGGACGAGCCCGCCGCGATGTTGAAGATCTCTCCGCTCGCGCCGGCGGTCTCGCCGCCGAGGATCGTCGCGTCGACGACGTTGCCGACGTAGGTGAAGTCGCGAGACTGCTCGCCGTCACCGAACACGTCGATGGGCTCGCCGGATGCGATCGCGGTGACGAACCGCGGCACGACGCCGGCGTACTGCGAATACGGGCTCTGCCGTTCGCCGAACACGTTGAAGTAGCGCAGCACGACCGCCTCGAACGACTCGTAGACGCGTGCGAAGCTGATGCAGTAGCGCTCGGCGGCGAGCTTCGCGACCCCGTACGGCGAGATCGGGTCCGGTGGAGTCTCCTCGGTCGTCGGGAGCTGAAGGCTCGAGCCGTACACCGAGGTGGACGACGAGAAGACGACGCGGCGCACACCCTCGTCTCGGGCGGCGAGCAGGACGTTCAGCGTCCCCTCGACGTTCACCGCGCTCGACGTGAGTGGGTCCTGCACCGACCGGGGGACGGAGCCGAGCGCGCCGAGGTGGTAGACGACCTCGCTCTTGCGAACGGAGTTGTGCACGCGCTCGTAGCTGCGGAGCTCGCCCTCGACGATCTCGACGTCGAGGCCGTCGAGGTTGGTGCGGTTGCCGGTGGAGAAGTTGTCGAGCACGCGCACCTCGTCGCCGCGCTCGAGCAGTGCGCGGACGAGGTTCGAGCCGATGAAGCCCGCACCACCCGTCACGAGGACCCTCGCCATCAGGCGCCATTCTCACGGAAGGAGCGGCGGAGGGTCTCCGGGCGCGGCATCGCCGCCAGGCCGAACGCGAGCCAGGTCAGAGCATCGAGCGGGATCCCGGCGACGTAGCCCTGCGCGGACCAGAGCCCGAGGAGAAGCGCCGTCCACGCGAGCCCGAGCAGTCCGGGCGTGGACGAGAGCGCGATCGCGGCGCGCGCGGCGAGCGAGGCCGCTGCGGCGAAGACGGCGACCCAGAGCGCGAGACCGACCACTCCGAGGTCGGCGAGCGTCTGGATCCACACGTTCTGCACGCCGTACCTGCGATCCGGCGCCGCCGCCGGGAATGCGAGCGGCGCCTCGTGCGGGAAGCGGCGATGCGCCGCCGGCAGGTAGGGCTCGAAGTTCCCGGGCTCGGAGGAGCCCTCCCAGCCGACGCCGAGGAGCGGGTGGTCGGTCCAGATCTCGAAGCCGATCCAGGCGAGGAGCGTGTGATGGGCATAGGTCTGCACCTTCGCCTGCTGTGCCTGCTGCCGTCCGAGATTCGCGCCGAGGAATCGCGCGAACTGCTCGAGATCGGTGCCGCGGATGGCCACGGCGCCTGCGGCGACGACGGCCACCACGGCCGCGATCGGGACGACGCGTCGTGGCAGCTCGCGGCGAATCGCGAGTAGAGCGGCGAGCGCGGCGAGCGCGATGACGAACCCGAGCATCGCCGCGATCGCGCCCGCGACGATCGTGCCGATCGCCCCGCTCGCCGTCGCGACGACCGCCAGCCTGCGGCCCAGGCCCAGGCGGGGGAGCGCGAGCGCGAGGAGGCCGAGGAGCAGCGTCGCACCGGACAGCGCGGCAAAGTCGGCCTCCGAGAGGAACGACGCCTGCCGGTGTCCGGCTGCGCCCGTGATGAAGATGCGCGCGCCGAGGAACTGCGCGATGCCGACCGCCGTCGCGATCGCGCTCCAGACCACGAGCGACCAGAGCGGCATGAACAGGTCCCGGGCCCGCCGAAGCAGCAGCGGCAGTGCCGGCGCGAGCAGCGCGTACTCCGCGAACTTCGCGGCGGTCACCGCGTGGGTGTGCCACGCGTAGGAGGGGTCGTGCCTCCGTCCATATGCGACCTCGGCGAAGACCCACGCGAAGTAGAGGAGACCGGCGAGCCAGAGCCAACGGCCTCGCGCGAGCGGTGCGAAGCTGCTCCGCACGCCGCTCACGACCGCGACGACCACGACGGCGAGCACCGCGAAGTCGGAGAGATACGCGTTCACCGTCGTCCCGCCGATGCGCACGCCGACGCCGGGCTGGTACTTGACGTGCAGGAAGAGGACCGGGATCGCAGCAGCGAGCACGAGCGCGCCGGGCGACACGGTCAGCGCGAGACCCCGCTCCTCCCGGGCTCCGGTGGAGGGAGAGCTGGTGGCCAAGGACCGGCAACTATACTGCCGTCGCCCGATGAGCCGACTCCTCGTACGCCGTTCCGTGACGGCTGTCGGCATGTACTCGTCCGTCCTCCTCGGGTTCATGGCGACCGTCGTCGCCAGCCGCGTGTTTCCGTCCTCGCGGACGTTCGGCGACTACACGACGGTCATCTACGCGACGAGTCTCTTCCAGTCCTTCTTCGACCTGACCGTGGAGGAGGCGCTCGTCAAGTACGGGTTCCGCTATGTCACCCGCGAGGATTGGGGACGGCTGCGCGGCCTCTACCGCGGCGCGTTCTGGTTCAAGGTCGCCGGCTCGATCGCCGGCGGCGCCGGCCTGATCGTCTTCGCCGCCTTCGCACCCTCGCGTCTGCGCGATGCGCTTCTCGTGGCCGCTGCGATCCCGCTGGCGCAGTCGCTCGAGGGCTTCGCCGGAACGACGTTGTTCCTGCGCAGCCGGTACGACATCCGGGCGGGCTTTCTCGCCTGGTCGATGGCGCTGCGCCTGGCGGGAGTCGCCGTCGGCGCGCACTACGGGCTCACCCAGGCGGTCGCCGGCGTCCTCGCGGCGCAGGTCGCCGCGACCGCGTCGGTCGGCCTCGCCGGGCGGCTGGCGTTCAGCCGGTTTCCCCGTGCGGCGACGGCGCCGCTCGGCGAGCACCGTCGCGAGATCGTGTCCTTCATCGCGCAGTCCAGTGCGGCGACGGGCGTGCTCTCGCTGCGCGGCGGGCTGGCGCCGCTGCTGCTCGCCGGTGTGACGAGCACGACACAGACCGGTCTGTTCAAGATCGCCCAGGCGCCGCAGTCGGGGTTCCAGGCGCTGTCGGCGCCGGCGCGGATGGTCCTGCTGACGGAGCAGACGCGCGAGTGGGAGCGCGGCCGCCAGTCGGCGGTGCTGCAGCAGGTGCGACGCTACAGCGCCATCGCGGCCGTCCTCTGCGTCGTCGCCGTGCCGCCGCTGTACTGGGCCGTGCCGCATCTCATCACGCTCGTCTACGGCGCACGGTATGCCGGCGCGTCGAACGCATCCCGGCTCTTCCTCGTCACCGCAGCCGTGCAGCTCGTCGTCGGGTGGACGAAGTCCTTCCCGGTGACGATCGGGCGGCCGAAGCTCCGCATCTGGACGCACGGAGCCGAGACGCTCGTCGTGCTGCCGCTCGTCGTCCTGCTCGGGTCGCGGTGGGGAGCAAGCGGCGCGGCGGGCGCGTTCGCCGTCGGGATGGTGGTCTTCGCGCTGCTCTGGGCGGCGATCTTCGTGCGCATCCGGCCGGACGACGTCCGCCGGCCGGTGCCTCTGGCGGAGATGGCCGCCGACGAGCAGTCGGAGGCCGGAGTTCTCGTGCGATGAGGGTCGTCGTCGTCTCCGGCATCTGGCCGCCCGACGTCGGCGGCCCGGCAAGCCACGCGCCGGACGTCGCGGCCTTCCTGCTCTCGCGCGGACACCGCGTCGAGGTCGTCACCACCGCTGCGTGCGCACCGCGGCCTCGTCCCTATCCGGTGCGCTGGATCTCGCGCAGCCTGCCGAAGGGCGTCATCCATCTGCGCACGGCCGTTGAGGTCGCACGCCGCGCCGCGGGCGCCGACGTGGTCTACACGACTGGGATGTTCGGACGAAGCGCGGCCGGGTCGTCCGCGGCACGGCGGCCCTACGTCGTCAAGCTGACCGCCGATCCCGCGTTCGAGCGCGCGCGGCGACGGAGCATCATCGGTGGCGACGTCGACGAGTTCCAGCGGCTGGGCGGCGGCCCGGCGGTGCGCGCGCTGCGGCTTGCACGAGACCTCGAACTGCGCGGAGCGGCGCATGTCTTCACGCCGAGCGCGTACCTGCGCGACCTGGCCGTCTCGTGGGGTGTGCGCGCCGATCGCGTCTCGGTGCTCCCCAACCCTGCGCCGGCGCTGCCGGAGCTGCCGCCGCGTCAGGAGCTGCGGCGCTCGTTCGAGCTCGACGGGGACACGCTTGCCTTCGCCGGCCGTCTGACCGCGCAGAAGTCGCTCGACGTCGCGCTGGCGGCGCTCGCCCGCGTGGACGGCGTCACGCTCCTGATCGCCGGCGACGGCGACCAGCGACCGTCGCTCGAGCGCCTGGCGACGGAGCTCGGTCTCGCCGGCCGCGTCCGGTTTCTCGGGCCGCAGCCGCGCGAGCGCGTGCTCGAGCTGTTCCGCGCGGCGGACGCGGTCGTTCTCTCATCGAGCTGGGAGAACTTCCCGCACGCGGTCGTCGAGGCGCTCGCCGGCGGCACGCCCGTTCTTGCAACCGCGATCGGCGGCGTGGCCGAGGTCGTGCGCGACGGCGAGAACGGCCTTCTCGTCTCCGCCGGCGATGCGGACGCGCTGGCCGGGGCCGTCCGCCGGTACTTCGGCGACGCAGACCTGCGCGACCGCCTGCGCACCGCCGCCGCCCCCTCGGTCGCGGCGTACGCGCCGGAGAGCATCCTCGGCCGGCTCGAGGAGACGCTTCTCGGCGTGGCCCATACAAGCAAGTAACAGACTCTCACTAGGCTTGGGCGCGTGAGCAGGCCCCGCGTGCTCTTCGTGGGCCGGACCCGCTACCGGCTGCCGTTGTCGCCGAGCCTCGCCCGGAAGTTCGAGGCGCTCGCGGGCGAGCTCGATCTGCACGTGCTCGCATCGGCTCTCCCGGGCTCCGACCCCGGCGACCGCACGTTCACGCTCGTGCAGCCGCTGCGGCTGCGCCGGTTCGACGGGCTCGTCTTCTGGCTGGCTCTGCCGACGCGCACGGCGCGACTGCTGCGCGAGTTCCGCCCTGACGCGGTCGTCTGCCAGACCGCCTACGACGCAGCCGCCGCCCTGCTCGCGCGCCGGATCGCACACGTCCCGGCCCGCGTCGTCGTCGAGGTGCACGGCGACTGGCGCACGTCGACGCGGTTGTACGGATCGCCCGCACGCCGTCTGCTCGGCAGGGTCGGCGACGCGGTCGCGGCTGCCGCGCTCCGCCGTGCCGACGCGGTGCGCACCGTCTCGCCGTTCACGGCCGGGCTCGTGCGCGGGCTCGATCTCGAGCCGAGCGCCGACTTTCCCGCCTTCATGGACATCGAGCCGTTCGTCGGACCGACCGCACCCCTCCAGGCTCGCCCCACGGCGCTCTTCGTCGGCGTGCTCGAGGCCTACAAGAACGTCGACGGGCTCGCACGTGCGTGGCGGCTCGCCGCGCCGCGTATTCCGGACGCGTCGCTCCGGCTCGTCGGCAAGGGAACGCGCACCGACGTGGCGGAGGCGCTCGTCAACGAGCACGGCGCGCGCTGGGATCGCGAGCTCTCCTCCACCGAGGTCGCCGCCGCACTGGACGACGCCTGGGTGCTCGTGCTGCCGTCCCGCTCGGAGGGGATGGGGCGGGTCCTCGTGGAGGCGTTCTGCCGTGGGCGCGGAGTGGTCGGCACGCGTGCCGGCTCTATCCCGGATCTCGTCGCCGACGGCGTCAGCGGTCTGCTCGTCGAGCCCGACGACCCTGCGGCGCTGGCCGAGGTGCTTGTGCGCGTGCTCTCGGATCCCGCTCTCGCGCGGCGGCTCGGCGCGGGCGCGCGTGCGGCGGCCGAGCCCTGGCTCCAGACTCCGGCGGAGTACGCGCGCCGGATGAGGGAGCTGGTCGAGTGACCTCGGTGGTGTTCGTCACGCAGGCCGCCGACCCGGCCCATCCGGTGCTCGGCGCCACACTCGCGAAGATACGCGCACTCGCGGCTCGCGTCGACGAGGTGGTCGTGCTCGCCGACACGGTCGTGCCGGCCGCGCTGCCCGAGAACTGCCGCGCGCGCAGCTTCGCGGCGCCCTCGCAGGCCGCGCGCGGCGCACGATGCCTCGCTGCGCTCGTGCCCGAGGTGACGCGCCGCCCGGTCGCCGTCGTCGCGCACATGGCTCCGGTCTACGCGCTGATCGCCGCCCCGATCGCGAGGCCGCTGCGCGTGCCGCTCTTGCTCTGGTTCACGCAGCAGGGAGGCGGCCCCCTGCTCGACGCTGCAGCGCGGGTCGTCGACGTCATCCTGACCGTCGACGAGCGCAGCGTCCCCCTGCGGTCGTCGAAGGTGCGGGCGATCGGGCACGGGATCGACGTCGACGGGCTGCCGTGCGTTCCCGAGCGGCAGGCGCCGCTCCGCCGGCTGCTCGGATTGGGCCGCTACGCGCCGGTGAAGGGTTGGGAGACCGTCCTGCGCGCCCTGCCGGAGCTGCCCGGGGCGACGTTCACGCTGCACGGGCCCGTCCTGACGGAGGCCGATCGCGTCCACCGTCCTGCGCTCGAGGATCTCGCGGACGCGCTCGGCGTGCGCGGCCGGGTCACGTTCGGCGCCGAGGTCGACTACCGGGAGGTGCCGCATCTGTTCGGCCTCGCCGACGCGGTCGTCAATGCCACCCGCGGCAACTCCGCCGACAAGGTCGTCTACGAGGCCGCCGCAGCCTGCCTGCCCGTGTTCGCCGCCTCGCCCGTCTTCGACACGTTGCTGCCGGAGCAGCTCCGCTTCCACGGCGGCTATCCAGGCTCGCTTGCCGAGCGCGTCCGCGAGTACGCCGGGGGCGCCGGACCGGAGCTGCGTGCGCGCGTTGCCGCCGAGCACTCCGCCGGCCACTGGGCCGACCGCGTCCTCGAGGTCGCGGGACCGTGAGGCCGCGCGTCCTGTTCGTCTCGCGGGAGCGCGTCCGGCTGCCGCTCGACGGCGCGCAGAAGCGGAAATGGGATGCGGTCGCGGCGGTCGTGGAGCCACGCGTGCTCGCGGCTGCGCCGTCCGGGTGGCCGACGGTTGACGAGCGCTTCCACCTCGTCGCCCCGGCACGGCCGCGCCCGCTCGACGGCGCGCTCTACTACCTCCTGCTGCCGCGGAGGATCGCGGCCGAGCTGCGCGACTTCCGCCCGGAGGCGGCCCTCGTGCAGGGCGTGCACGAGACGATCGCCTTTCTCGTCGCCCGCCGGCTGGCCGGCTCGCGCGTAAAGGTGATCCTCGACGTCCAGGGCGACTGGCACGAGGCGACCCGGCTGTACGGGTCGCCGCTGCGGCGGCTGCTCAACCCGCTCAACGACGCGCTCGCGCCGCTCGCCGTGCGCCGTGCCGACGCCGTCCGCACCGTATCCACCCAGACGACGGGCCTCGTGACGGCGCTCGGGGTCGAGCCCGCGGCCGTCTTCCCGTCGTACGTCGACGCGGAGGCGTTTCTCGAGCGGCCGCCCGCGGCACTGCCGGAGGTGCCGCGCGCGGTGTTCGTCGGCGTGCTCGAGCGCTACAAGGCGTTCGACACGCTGGTCGAGGCGTGGCGAAGCGTCGCGTCGCAGCTGCGCGAGGCGACGCTCCACGTCGTCGGCGACGGCTCGATGCGCGACCGGGCGGAGCGGCTCGCGGCGGAGCTGCCGGAGCAGGTCGAGTGGACGCCCCGGCTGACGGCGGAGCAGGTGGCCGCGGCGATGGACGCCGCGTGGCTCGTCTGCCTGCCCTCCCGCTCCGAGGGCCTGCCGCGGGTCGCGCTCGAGGGAGCCTGCCGGGGGCGTGCGATCGTCGGCGGCAACCGCGCCGGCATCCCGGACGTCGTCAAGCACGGCGAGAACGGGCTGCTCGTCGACCCCGACGACGCCGACGGTCTCGCCGCCGCTCTCGTACGCATTCTCTCCGACCGCGACGAGGCCGAGCGGCTGGGCGCGACGGCGCGCCGGACCGGCGAGGAGTGGGGCGTGACGCCTGCGCAGTACGCGGCGAAGGTGCGGGCGCTCGTGACCGGCGTCCTCGCGGGATAACCTGGACCCGTGCGCGAGCAGATCAAGCAGCTGCTGAAGAACTCCGTGTACCGCGCGATCGGCGAGACGGCGAACGGGATCGGGGCAGTGAACGGCGACGAGCGCAGCCTGCGCGTGCTCATGTACCACAAGGTCAACGACCTGCCGAACAACCGGATGTCGATGCCGGTGTCCCTCTTCGACGACCAGATGGCGGAGCTCGACGAGCTCGGCTACACGGTCGTGGACCTCGATGCGGTGCTCGCCCACTACGTCGGCCGGCAGCCGCTGCCGGAGGGCGCGGTGCTCATCACCTTCGACGACGGCTACCGGGACAACCTCGAGAACGCCGCTCCCGTGCTGAGGAAGCACGGGTACCCGGCGGTGCAGTTCGTCCCGATCGCCTACGTCGGCGACGCGCAGCCGCTGCCTCACGAGAAGTACCTCTCGGCGCACGGGGTGTTCAACCCGACCGTCGACTGGGACGAGATCCGCGAGCTCGAGAGCCACGGCGTCCGCATCGAGTCGCACGGGATCAGCCATCGCCCGCTCGCCGAGCTCGAGATCGACGAGGCCGCCCGAGAGATCGCGATCTCGAAGCTCAAGCTCGAGGAGCGGCTCGGGCGGCCGGTGCGCGCGTTCTCGTACGTCAAGGGCTCCGAGGCGGACTACAAGCCGGTGCACCCGAGCCTCGTGCGCCAGGCCGGATACGACCTCGCGTTCACCGCGGTCTCGGGCGCGAACAGTCCGAGCAGCGATCCTCTGCAGCTCCGCCGCTACAACGTCGAGCCCTACTCGCAGCGAACGTTCGAGCTTGTGCTTGCGGGCGCGTGCGACCTGATCGCGGTGAAGGACACGGTCACGGGAACGCACGCTCGCCGGCTCTTCAACGCGGCTCTCGGCACGTCCTCGAGGTGATCGTCGAGCCGGCGCAGCGAGACGACTTCCTCATCCTGATGAAGGAGACCTACGGCGAGTCGATGTCGGCGGAGGAATTCGGCTGGTGGTTCGACCGCAACCCGGCCGGTGCACGCATCCTCACCGAGGCTCGCGACGACGACGGGACGGGGCTCGGCGTGCTCGCGATGTCCTGCTTCGTCATGAGCCAGGGCCTGACGGCATACGCGGTGCACGCGGTGACGACGCCCGCGGCACGCGGCCGCGGCGTGTTCTCGACCCTCGAGCTGCACAACGAGCAGGAGGCAGCCCGTGCGGGCGCGGCTTGGGCGCTCGGCTTCACGAACCCGATGGCAGGCCCGATCCTCGTCGGCAGGCTCGGCTGGGAAGACGTCACGACCCTGCGGATCTGGGTGCGGCCGAAGCGGCTGCGGCGCACCGGTGTCGGACGGCTGCTCGTCGAGCCGGGCGTCGCCCCGTTCGAGCAGCGGCACGCAGCCTCCTTCGCCGGGCATCACATCGTGCGCGACGTCCCGTACCTCAACTGGCGCTACGTCCAGTCGCCGCGGCGCTACGTCCGGTTCGACGGCGACGGCGGCTGGGCGGTCGTGACGCACGCGGTGTGGCACGGCTTCTCGTCCGCCGTCATCTGCGACGCGGTCGGCCACGGCAGGCCGCAGTTGCTCCGGCGATGCGTTCGCGCCGTCGACGCGGACCTCGCCGTGGCCATGGTCAACCCCGGCGAGGAGCGTGCGTACCTCGCGGCGGGATTCGTGCCGACCCCGCGCACCATCCGCTTCATCGGCAAGCGCCTCGTCGACGGCGCCCCCGCGCTGCCGAAGAGCAGGCGGGCCTGGCGCTTCTCGCTCGGCGACCTCGACTTCTTCTAGCGAGATGCGCAGGCTCGTCTTCGCAACGCAGAAGCTCGACCCGGGAGACCCCGTGCTCGCGGCGACAGTGCCGATGGTGCGTGCACTGGCGGCGCGCGTCGACGAGCTCGTCGTGCTCTGCGACTCGGCGGTTCCGGAGGCCGTGCCCGAGAACGCGCGCGTGCACGCGTTCGGCGCCGCGACACAGGCCCAGCGCGGCGTCAAGTTCACGGCTGCGCTCCTGCGCGAGCTGAGCCCGCGCCCGCTCGGCGTGGTCGCGCACATGGTGCCGCTCTACGCCGTGCTCGCGGCGCCGCTCGTCCGGCCCCGGCGGATCCCACTCGTGCTCTGGTACACCCACTGGAAGGGACACGTCGTCGTGCGTGCGGCCGAGAAGGTCTCCACCGGCGTGGTCTCGGTCGATCGAGAGTCGTTTCCGCTCCCGTCGCGCAAGGTCCGGGGGATCGGGCACGGCATCGACATCGACGAGTTTCCGTGCAGCGAGGGACCGGGGGAGGGCGGGCCGCTGCGGGCGCTCGCGCTGGGGCGCTACTCGCCGGTGAAGGGCCTCGAGGCGATCCTGCGCGGCGTCGCGCTCGCGGGAGGCGTCAGGCTCGAGGCGCACGGCTCGACGGGCGACGGCGAATACGACGGCCACAAGCGAGAGCTCGAGCGCCTCGCACGGGAGCTCGGAGTCGACGCCGAGCTCGGCGGGCCGGTTGCGCGCTCCGAGGTGCCGGCCCTGTTCGCCCGCAGCCACGTTCTGATCAACAACACGCTCGTCGGCGGAAGGGACAAGGTCGTCTACGAGGCTGCGGCGGCCTGTCTGCCGGTGCTCACGTCGAACGAGGCCTTTCGCGACATGCTCTCCGGCGACCTTCTCTTCGACGGCGCCGATCCGGAGAGCCTCGCGACGTGCCTGCGCTCGCTCGACCGAAGGCGGCGGGCGGACCTGCGGGGATTCGTCGCCTCGCACCACTCGGTGGAGCATTGGGCGGACGGCGTGCTCGCTACCGTTGCCGGCGAGCGACGATGACGCGCGGGACGGTCCTCCATCTGCAGAAGGTCGCCGGCATCTCCGGCTCCGAGGCGCACCTGCTCTCGCTGCTGCCGAAGCTGCGCGAGCGTGGCTGGGACATCCGGATGCTGATGCTGCACGAGAACGAGCCGGGGGCATGGGACTTCGCGCGCGCGCTGACCGCTCGCGGCGTGCAGCTCGATGCGATCCCGCTGCGCGCCGACGTCGACCCGGTCGCCTTCGTCCGTCTCGTCGGATACCTGGTGCGGACGCGGCCCGCGATCCTGCACACGCATCTCGTCCACGCCGACGCCTACGGCCTGCTCGCAGGCACGGCCGCGCGGGTGCCGGTGCGGTTCTCGACGAAGCACGGCTTCAACGAGTTCCGCGAGGCGCCCTACTTCGGCCTCGCCGATCGAGCCGTCGCGAGTCTGGCGCACGTGCACATTGCGATCTCGCGCGGGCTTGCCCGCTACCTCGAGGACGTCGAGGGCTTCGACGGCGAGAGCTTCGAGATCGTCCACTACGGCATCGATCCCGACGGTGAGCCGAGGGCGTACGCCGATTCGGTGCCGAGGCTCCTCTGCGTCGGCCGTCTGATTCCGATCAAGGGCCATATCGTGCTGCTTCGCGCCTTCGCCGAGGCGAAGAGGCAGCTGCCGGAGCTCCAGCTCGACGTCGCGGGTCGGGGGCCGCTGGAGCCGGCGCTGCGGGCGCTCGTGCGCGAGCTGGGCGTCGCCGACTCGGTGCACTTCCTCGGCCACGTCAGCCCGATCCAGGCTGCCATCGAGCGCTCGGCGGTCGTCGTCGTGCCGTCGATGGGCGAGGGCTTCGGGATGGTCGCGCTCGAGGCGATGGAGCGGGCGCGGCCCGTCGTGGCCGCCGCGATCGGCGGCCTCGGCGAGCTCGTGCGGGACGGGGAGACCGGCATCCTCGTCCCCGCGGGAGAGGCAGAGCCGCTGCGGGCCGCGATCGTCCGGCTCGCCGGCGATCTCGAGCTCGCGCGGGCGATGGGCGAGGCGGGGCGGCGGCGCGCGCTGTCGCGCTTCCTGCAGCAGTTCTGCACGGATCGAACCGAGCTTCTCTACGAGGCCGCACTCGAGCGCTCGGCCTAGAGTCCTCCGTAGAGCTCGAGCGTCTTCGCCGCCATCCGCTCGACGGAGAACTCCCGCCGGGCGCGCTCGTGCCCCGCGGCGCCGAGCTGCGGCTGCTCGAGCGCGCGCGCGACGGCGGCCGCGAGTGCGGCAGGGTCGTCCGGCCGAACGAGCGATCCGGTCTTGCCGTCGACCACGAGCTCCGGCAGGGAGCTGACGTCGCTCGCGACGACGGGAAGCCCGGCGAGCATCGCTTCCAGCACGCCGAGCCCGAACCCCTCCCAGCGAGCCGGGTGCACGAGCACCGTCGCACGGCGCAGCCAGGCGGCGACGTCGGGCACCCGGCCCGGCAGGAAGAGGCGGCGCTCGACGCCGAGCTCGCGCCCGAGCGTCTCGAGGCCGGCGCGCTCCGGCCCCTCCCCGAGGACGACGAGCACCGCGTCGTCCGGCAGCGCGGCGAGCGCCCGCACCGCGACGTCGATCCCCTTCTGCGGTGTCAGCCGCGCGATCGAGAGCAGCACGCGGGCGCCCGTCGGCACGTCGTCGGGCGGGTTCACGCCCCAGGGCGCCGGGAGGTCGTCGAGTCCGTAGTGAATCGTCTCGACCTTGGCCGCCGGCACGCCGACGCGCTCGATCGTGAATCGGCGAAGCGAGTCGGTGATGGTCACGATCCGGTCGGCGAGATGCGCGAGGCCGCGCTCGACGAAGCGAAAGGCGCCGGTGCGAAAGGGGTCGTCGTTGTGCTTCGTCGAGACGAGCCGCTCGCCGCGCAGCTTCGCCGCGGCTCCGCCGTAGACGTCGGCGTGCACGAGGTGCGTGTGCACGACGTCGGCACGGAGCATGCGCACCAGGCGTACGAGCAGCAACGGATCGAGGTCGCGCGGCGACCGGATGCGCACCGAGGGGACACGCAGCGCCTGGTAGAAGTCGGCCGGATCCCACGCGGGGTCGTCGAGCCCGACGAACACCGGCTCGAGGCCGCGATCTGCAAGGGCGGGAAGCAGCGTGAGCAGATGCCGCTCGGAGCCGCCGATGCCCCGAATCCGGTGAATGTGGACGACCCTCATCGCGTGCCCACACGTCGTGTCGCCCGCTCGAGAGCCGCTGCTGCGAGCAGCGCGAGGAGGAAGTCCCAGGCGATCCGGTAGCGGGTCGCGCCGACGAACAGCGCGGCGCAGGCCGACTGATACGCGAACAGGAGCAGTGCGAGTGCGACGAACGCCCGCGGGGCGAGGAAGAGCCCGACCGCGGCGAGCGCGTAGAGAGCCCACATGTAGACGGGCTCGACGATGCGGCGGCCTGCGTCGAGCTGCGTCCCCGCGCCGTTCCGTCCGGTGGTCTCGAACACGTTCGGCTGCCAAAGGAGCTGCTCCGACAGCGCCGCGAGCCTCGCCTTGCCCCCGGGATGGTGCTTGACGTACTGAACCGCCAGGTGCTCGTAGAACGACATCTCGACGCACTCGTTCGGATAGTGGTCGCGCGCATACTGCAGCCCTACACCCGGCTTCGTGTAGTAGCCCCACGCGTCCTCGGGGGTCAGCCGGTTCGGCGGCGGAGGGCGGGGCGAGGTCGGGGAGACATTGTCGATCCACTGGCCGGAGCTGAGCAGCCCGTACGTCTGCGTGTTGTTCGCCTTCCAGAGAGCGCGGCCGTCCGTCGTGAGCGCGACACAGCCGATCTCGACCTTGTTGCGCACGAGCCACGGCGTGACGGCGACCGCAGCGCCTGCGAGGACGAGCGCGGCGACGGACGCGGTGGCACGTGTCCGCGGGAGGCGCCACACGAGGTATCCCGCGCAGAGGACCGGGAGGAAGACGAGCCGCGTGTTGCCGAGCATCGCGAGGCCGGTCACGACTCCGAGCAGCGCGGCGAGCCGGTTCGACGGCCGCTCTGCGACCTTCAGCGTGAGGAGGACGAGCGCGGCGGCGCAGACCTGGTCGACGATCTCGCGGTTGACGTGCGTGTCGTGCCACGCGAGATACGGGTTGAGCGTGGCGATCGCGGCGGCGATCAACCCCGCACGGCGGCCGAGCAGGTGGCGGCCGATCTCGTACACGAGCCAGGCGGTCGCGATCGCGAGGATCACCTGTGCAACGCCGATCGACTCCCAGCTGCGGCCGAAGATCCAGTAGACGGGGATCAGGAACCAGCCGTAGAGCGGCTGCGTGTAGGCGGATGGCTCGCCCGGGACGTAGCCGAACGTTCCATGCCGGACGAAGGTGAGCGCGAAGAGATCGCTCTTCTCCGTGAAGGCCGACGTGATCGCACCCCGCTCGTGCAGCAGGATCGCGAGGCGCGGGAGCGCGCACGCGGCGGCGAGCAGTGCGTACGCGCGTCTGCGGCTCACGTCGTCGTAACCGCGGGCCTGGCGGCTGCGGCCGCTTCCACGTGCGTACGCTGCCAGAGCTCGAGCATGACGAGGGCCCACAGCCGGTGGCCGTGGTCGGCCCGGCCGGCGGCGTGCTCGTCGAGAAGCCGCGCGATTGCGGCGGGACGGAACCAGCCGCGGTCGCGGGCGGAGTCGTCGAGCAACAGCTCGCGGGCGAGCGGTGCGAGCTCGCCACGGAACCAGCGCGCGAGCGGTACGCCGAATCCGCTCTTCCCACGCTGCGCCACGGGCGGCGGCAGCTCCGCGGAGAACGCCCGACGCAACGCGAGCTTCCCCTCGCGGCCGTGCTGCTTCAGCGTGTCGGGGAGCGAGAGTCCGAGCTCGACGACGCGACGGTCGAGCAGCGGCGAGCGCAGCTCGAGCGAGTGCGCCATCGACGCGATGTCCGACTTGGGCAGAAGATCGCCCGGAAGATACGTCGCGAGGTCGAGCAGCTGCAGCCCCGCGATGCCGGCGGCGGGCGGCTGCCCGAGCAGGAATCCCGACGAGGTGAGGGCACCGATCTCGGCTTTCGCCTCGTCGGTCCACAGCTCCGCGCGCCCGCCGAGCGTGAAGACCTGCATCAGCTGCCCGTACCGCTCGGCGCGCGGCACCGCCGCGGCGTCGAGGAGGCGCGCAGCGCGGAACACGGGCGATCGCCGCTCCCGGCGCCCTGCAGGCAGTGCATGCAGGAGACGAGCACCGGCCGCCGCGGCCGACGCAGGGACGCGCTCGGCGATGCCCATCGCCGCGTACCGCTCGTAGCCCGCGAACGACTCGTCGCCGCCGTCGCCGACGAGGGCGACCGTCACCTCCCGCCGAGCCGCCTCGCAGATGAGGAAGAGCGGCAGTGCGGCCTCGTCGCCGAGCGGCTCGTCGAAGGCGGCGGCGAGGCGCGGCAGCGTGGCGGCGGCATCCGGCTCGAGGACGACCTCCTCGTGTCGTGTGGACCAGCGCTCCGCGACTGCACGCGCGAACGGACGCTCGTCGTAGCGCTCGTCCGCGAAGCCGACCGTGAACGTCCGTACCGGCTCGGCGGAGGCCTGTGCCATCAGCGCGACCACGATCGCCGAGTCGATTCCGCCGGAGAGCAGAGCGCCGAGCGGGACGTCCGCGACGAGGCGCGTGCGAACCGACGCCGTCACCACCTCGCGCACTCGTTCGAGCCATACCTCGTCGCCCAGCGGCGTCTGCTCGAGCTGCGGCTCCCAGTACCGCTCCGCGGTCTGCGCTTCGCCTTCGACGACCAGCAGCGAGCCCGGCTCGAGGCGCTGCACGCCCCGCAGCCCGGTGCGAGTCCCCGGCACGTACTGGAGCGCGAGATACGCGTCGAGCGCGGCGAGATCCGGCTCGCAGCACATTCCCGGCAGTCCGTGCAGCGCCTTCAGCTCGGAGGCGAAGGCGAACGTCCCGTCGGCGAGGCGCGTCCAGACGAGCGGCTTCTTGCCGAGACGGTCCCGCGCGAGGACGAGCCGGCCTCGCCGCACGTCCCAGAGTGCGAGCGCGAACATCCCCTCGAGCCGCCCGACGAAGCGCAGGCCGTGCTCCTCGTAGAGGTGCGGGATCACCGGTGTGTCGCCGCGGCCGCGCACGTCGTGGCCGCTCGCTGCAAGCTCCTCGCGCAGAGCCGGGAAGTTGTAGAGCTCGCCGTTGAAGACCGCGATCACGTCGCCCGTCTCGTTCGCGACCGGCTGGTAGCCGAGCTCCGGGTCTATCACCTCCAGCCGCTGGTGGCCGAGCACGCAGGCTCCGAAGGGGTCGGTCGAGCCCTGGTCGGGCCCGCGATGGCGGATGCGCGCGCGCATGGCGTCGACGAGCGCCGGCAGCGGCGGCCGTGACGGTGAATAGAGTCCGCAAATCCCACACACGCGCCACATAGTGCCTTCCGCGGCTGTCGCGATCGTCTCCTGCCACCTCGAGCAGCCGCTCCACGACGGCTCGTGGCGGCTGTTCGACGCTCTGCAGCGGCGCCGCCCCGGCGGCTTCGACGTGATCGCGCTGATGCGGCCCCCAGATCCGGAGCACGGCGAGGACGAGACGGTCTGGCTCGACCGTGCGCGCCGGGCTGCGGCCCGCGCGCCCTTCGGGCTGCACACGCACTGGACGGGCCCGACCCATGCGCGGCCGACCGGCGGCGACCCCGCGGCGCGGGTCCGTTCCGAGGCGGCCTGGATGCGGGCGAACGGACTCGAGCCGCGCTTCTTCTGCGGCGGCGGCTGGTACACGGACGACGCCGTGCGCGCGGCCGTCTCGGAGCTCGGGCTCGTCGACTGCACCTCTCGCGGCGGCACCCCCGCGCCGGGCGTCCTTCCGACGACGCACTCGCTCGGCGCCCTCGCCCGCGCCGTGCCCGGGCCGCTGCCCGCGTACGTGCACGCGTACTTCCACGACTACGACCTGCTCCGTCCCGTCCGGCGGGCGGCCCTGAGCGTCGCCGTCGGCGTCCTCGGACGGCGGAGGACGGCGGTCGATCCGCTCGTCCTCAGCGCGGCTTCCGCCCGCTGAACACCTGCACGCGGGCCATCAGCCGCCGGCCGAGACGCACGTAACGGCCGACCGCGAACCTGACGTCGACGTCCTCGAAGCCTACGAGCAGCGCCCGAAGCGCCGCCGGCGTGAACAGCTGCAGATGCGTGGCATCCGTCTCGGGATGCCGCCCGGCGAGATAGCGGAGACGGCTCTTCAGCCGAAACGCGTTCGGCACCGAGCCGACGAAGCGGCCGCCGGGCTTCAGCACGCGCGAGACATTCGCGACCGCTGCCGCCGGATCGGCGAGGTGCTCCAGCAGCTCTCCCGCGATGACGACGTCGAACGACGCGTCGTCGAAGGGGAGCGCTTCCTCGACGTCGGCCCACACCGTATCGATCCCGAGCCGCTCGACGGCCTGCTCGAGCGCGGTCCGGTCGACGTCGACGCCGACGACTTCGTTCCCCTCGGCGTAGTGCTGTGTCAGCGCACCTGTGCGGCAGCCGAGGTCGAGGACGCGCAGGCCTGGTCCGCCGACGAGGGACGCGAGCAGCCCCGCACGCTCGTCCGCTCCGAAGACGAACTCCTTGCGCCGGCCGTGATGTGCCCGGTAACGGGCGTCGAGGCGCTCAAGCCGAGACATCGCCGCCGCCGATGACGCTGCGCCTGCGCACGCGACGTCAGCGTAGCGCCTGCGCCGCCGGGTGCCGATCGGTGCGGGAGTACAATTGCCGCTCTCGTGGCGACAAAGCCTGTTGTCGGCGTCGATACCACCTCGGGCGACGGCGGGCCGTCGGAGCCCCCCGCCTTCGGCGGCGACATCCGCTCGGTCCGGATCATGCCCTCGCGGGGGCAGCTGCGGGCCGTCGTGCGCCGGGTCGTCAGCATCGCGGCGCTCGTCGTGATCGACCTGAGCGGGCTGGCCGGCTCCCTCTACCTCGCTCTCGTCCTCCGAGAGCTCTACTACGGCGATCGTCCGATCCTCTGGGGGCTCCCATGGAACGCCGAGGCGAAGTGGCTGCCGTTCCTCGCGCTCGTGACCGTGCTCGTGTTCTGGCGCGGCGGGCTGTACGCGCCGCGCGAGCAGCGGTCGGGAGCGGGGCGCATCGTGTCGTCGCTGCTGCTCGTCACCGTGATCACGCTCGCGTTCGCGGTGGGAACCGGCTACCAGCACACGACCTTCGGCCTCTATGCGACGGCGTTCGTGCTGAGCGCGATCGTGATCGGGCTCCTGCGCTCGAGCTACGAGGTCGTGACCGGCGACGTCTGGCGCGTCGCAGGAGTGCGCCGGCGCGCCGTGCTGGTCGGAGAAGGCGAACGAGTCGCGAGCCTTCGCCGGGCCCTGGGGCTCGGCCGCGGCGGGATCGACTACGAGTTCCTCGGGGCGTTGTCGTCCGACGGCGACTCGCGCGGGCTTCCGGTGCTCGGCGCCGTATCGGATCTCGCGCGCGTCCTCCACGACCAGCGTCCCGACGAGCTGATCGTCAGCGGTGCCGATCTCGGCGAGGAGGAGCTGCTCGATCTCGTCGAGCAGGCGCACCGCTGGGGGGTGAAGGTCCGGATCGCGCCGACGACCGCCGAGCTGCTCACGCAGCGCGGCGAGTACGTCCCGGGACAGGGCGTGCCCCTGTTCGAGCTGCGCCCGCCCGTGTTCGCCGGTCTCGACTGGGCCGTGAAGCGCGCGTTCGACAGCGTCGTCAGCACCGCGATGATCATCCTCGCCGCGCCGGCATGGGGGGTGATCGCGCTCGCGGTGAAGCTCGACTCACCGGGGCCGGTGTTCTATCGCGATCGCCGGGTCGGGCTCGCGGAGCGCGAGTTCGGCATGTTCAAGTTTCGCTCGATGTACGTCGACGCGGGCGAGCGGCAGGCGGGGTTGGAAGCGTCGAACGAGGCATCGGGGCCGCTGTTCAAGATCAAGGACGACCCGCGCGTGACGAGGGTGGGCCGGATCCTGCGCCGCTATTCGCTCGACGAGATCCCGCAGATCCTGAACGTCCTGCGCGGGGAGATGTCGCTCGTCGGTCCGCGGCCGCTGCCGCTGCGCGATTACGTCCAGCTCGAGGACTGGCATCGCAAGCGGTACCTCGTGCTGCCGGGGATGACGGGGCTCTGGCAGGTGTCCGGCCGCATCGACCTGACGTTCGACGATCTCGTGCGGCTCGACTTCTACTATCTCGAGAACTGGTCGATCTGGCTCGACATCTCGATTCTCGCCAAGACGCTGCCGGCAGTCGTGGCCAGGCGCGGGGCCTACTAACGGATCCTTCACCTGCGATCGTCACGATGTCGGCGTGAAGGCTCCGAAGATCCTCGCGGTCGCCTCCACCTCCGATCTCGCCTTCCGGTACGGCGTCACGCCCGCGTGGTGGCAGCTCTGGAAGGGGATGGGGGAGGCAGGCATCGACCTGATCGTCACGCCGTACCGTGGCCGTGCGGTCGAGTCGCCCTGGTGGCGCACCGCGCCGAACCCGCTCTTCCGCGAAGCCGAGACCTTCGCCGCGCTGCGCCACCTCGCGGCGCGGCTCAAGGGCGACAGGTATCTGCGGCGGGCAGAGTCGCACCCGGAGGACACGACGGCGGACAGGCTGCTGCGGAAGGTGATCTGGAACGTGGTGACGCCGCGGTGGCGCAGGCACCTCGAGCGGATCCTCGACCGCGAGCGAGACGTCGACGCGGTCGTCTTCTTCACCGTCCCGATGAGTCATTTCTCGGGGATCCCCACCGCACTGCGTGAGCGCTTCGGCGTGCCGGTCGTCTTCTACGACGGCGACGTGCCGATGAGCCTGCCGGAGTTCGGCGGCATGGACACGGGCTTCAACTACTACCACGACGCCGATCCGTCCGAGTACGACCTCGTCCTCTCGAACTCGGAGGGCGGGATTCCGAGATTGCTCGAGCTCGGCGCTCGCCGGGCCGAGCCGCTGTTCTGGGCTGCAGACCCGCAGCTGTGGGCGCCGCAGCGGGTTGCGAAAGAGGTCGACGTCCTCTTCTACGGCTACGGCGACAAGTTCAGGCGCGAGTGGATGCGCGAGCTCGTCGGCGAGCCGAGCCGCCGCCTGCCGGACGCCGACTTCGTGCTCGCGGGCCGGGACTTCCGGGGTGACGTCGGCGCGGCCCGCGTCGTCGATCCTCCCTTCAACGTCTACGCGCGCGCGATCTCCGCCGCACGGGTCAACCTGAACATGACTCGTCGGGCGCATGCGTCCGTCTACGCGTCGTCCACGTGCCGGGTGTTCGAGCTCGCGTCCTGCGCGGCGGCGGTCGTCTCGAATCCGCACGAGGGGCTCGAGCGGTGGTTCGAGCCCGGGCGGGAGATGATCGTCGCTTCCGATGCGGACGAGGCCACCGCCGCGTACCGTGAGCTGCTGGCCGATCCGGCGCAGGCGGAGGAGATGGGCCGGCGCGCGCGCGAGCGCGTTCTCGACGAGCACACGTATGCGCACCGCGCGCGGCAGCTCCTCGAGCTGCTCGGGGTGAGCGCGCCGGTGCCGGCCGGTGCCTGAGACGGCCGAGCAGGGCGCCCCGACCGCGCCGCCGGCCGGGCTCGGAGAGCTGCGCCGGGTCGCGATCGTGCCCGCGTTGAACGAGGAGCTCACGGTGCCGCGCGTGATCGGCGAGCTGCGCGCGTTCGACCCCGGGCTGGTCGTCGTCGTCGTGGACGACGGATCCGCCGACCGAACGGCCGAGGTTGCGGCGGCGAACGGTGCACTCGTTCTCCGGCTGCCGTTCAACCTCGGCATCGGCGGCGCCGTCCAGACGGGCTTTCGCTTTGCGTTCGAGCACGGCTTCGACCTCGCCGTTCGCGTCGACGGCGACGGGCAGCACGACCCCGCCCAGCTCGCCCGGATCCTCGAGCCCGTGCTGCGCGGCGAGGCCGACATCGCCGTCGGCTCGCGCTTCGCGGCCGAGAAGGGCGGCTACCGCTCGTCGCGATCGCGGCGCGTCGGGATCCGGCTGCTCGCCTGGATCGTCTCGCGCATCGCCGGCCAGCGCGTCACCGACACCACCTCGGGCTTCCAGGCGCTCAACCGGCGCGGGATCGCGCTGTTCGCGCGCGACTACCCGCACGACTATCCGGAGGTCGAAGCGACGGTGATGCTGCTCCGCCACCGGTTGCGGCTGCAGGAGGTGCCGGTCTCGATGCGCGAGCGCGGCGGCGGCAGCTCCTCGATCACGACGCTGCGCTCGATCTACTACATGGCGAAGGTCCTGCTCGCCCTCTTCGTCGGACTCTTCCGCCGGAACGTCGTACCGCAGGAGGAAACAGAATGACACCGCTCGCCGTCTCGATCGGGGGGGCGCTCGCCTCCTTTGCGCTCGTGCTGATCGTGCTGGAGCTGATCAGGAGCCATCGCCTGCGCGAGCGCTACGCGCTGCTCTGGCTCGTCACCGGGCTGACCCTCACGGCTCTGTCGGCATGGCGCGAAGGTCTCAACACGATCGCCGGCTGGTTCGGCATCCGCAGCTACCCGCCGGCGGTGCTGTTCGCGGTCGGCATCCTCTTCATCCTCGCCGTGCTGCTGCACTACTCGACGGTGATCTCCCGACTCTCCGACCAGAACGTCGTGCTCGCCCAGCGCATCGCTCTCCTCGAGCAGGAGCTGCGTCAGGGCGAGAGCGCGTCCGGGGGCCTGGCGAGGTAGATGTCGAGATAGCCGGGATGCAGCTGATAGTGGAGCGGGCGTCCGTACCGCGCCCGGACCCCGTCGACGATCGCCGGCTTCGTCTGGAACATCCGGCCGATGATCACCGCGGCGGGGTGCGCCTGGTCGATGAGTTTCAGGACGTCCGCGGGCGTCAGATACTCGTCGGCGATCCGCGCGATCGACGTGTCGATCAGCTGGCCGGGCATCTGCCGGTGGGCGAGGTACGGCACGGCGGGCAGGTCCGAGACGACGAGCTGGCCGGGTCGTGTGCGTGATCGGAGCTGGTCGACGGCCCACGCGATCTCGGGCGGCTCGGCCGTGATGCGGCCGATGATCTCGCGCCGCTGCTGGTAGAAGCCCGCGGCGACGAACGACGCGACGGCGAGCGCGGCTGCCGCCGACGCCCGGCGAGGCAATCCCGACGCGAACAGGCCGAGCCCGACGCCTGCGGGCAGTGCGAGGGCGACGGCCAGGAACACGAGGTGGTGGTCCAGGAGCGGGTGCATCGCGAGGATGAACCCGTAGCCGCTGACGGCCCAGGTCCAGAGCCCTGCGAGCAGCCGTCGGGAGCGACCCTGCGCTGCGACGACCGCAGAGGCGAGGGCGCCGGCGATGACGAGGCACCCGAACGGCGTGCGCGGATCGACGAACGTCAGCGCGCGATGCGTGTTCGACTGGGCCGTGCCCGTATTCAGGATGCGTGCGTGCGCCACGAAGACCCCGTGCCAGATCTGCGGCAGCGCCTTGCGATACGAGACGACGAGCGCGGCGCACACCGCTGCAGCGCCCGCAACCGGTAGCAGCAGCCGCCGGACGACCGGCCCGTTGCGGCAGAGCAGTGCGAGGGCTGCGATCGGCAACCCGGCCGTCGCACCGGGAAGCTTCACCGCGACGGCAGCGGCGAGAGCGACTCCGGCGGCAAAGGCGAGCCGCGGCCGGAAGCGGGCCCGGTAGGCGCCGACCGCGAGCGCGACCGCCACCACCTCGAGCGCTGCGGACGCGGGGTCCGATTCGACCAGTCCGGCGAGGCCGGGGAAGGGGCGCGCGACGGCCATCACCGCGGCGGCGGCAACCCCTGCCAGCGGTCCGCCCGCGAGCCGACCGGAGGCGTAGGCGGCCACGATCGCGAGGAGCGAGACGGCCACGAGCCCCGTCCGTACGCCGGTGACGGAGTTTCCGAACGGATACGACACCGCGACGAGCAGCAGATACCAGCCTGGCGGCTGGTCGAGGAACACGTCGCGACCGAGGGACTGTCCGTGCCGCAGCGCATCGAGGCTGCCGAGGTAGTTGCCCTCGTCGTAGCTCAGGTAGGAATGGAGATTGCGCGTGTAGACGTATGCGGCAGCCGCGACGACGAGCGCGAGCCCTCCCAGCTCGGCAGTCAGCGGCAGGCGCAGCGTCCGTGGGAGCGACGGCAGCCGTTGGGCCCAGCTGCTCACGGGCTCGGGAGCTCTGCCGGCGGAAGCGTTCGCCGCGCAATCCGCTCGTGCTCGAAGCCGTGAAGCTCGCGGACGAGATACAGGGGCCGGGCCTTCACCTCGTCGTAGATCCGCGCCACGTACTCGCCGACCACGCCTATCACCACCAGCTGGATGCCGCCGATGAACGACGTCACGAGCACGATGGTCAGCCAGCCGGGGACGAGGAAGGCACCTGCGAACTTCGAGACGAGCGTGGCGATCCCGAAGAGAAACGACAGAACCGAGACTGCGAATCCGAGGTCGAGCACGAGCCGCAGGGGCGCGGTCGAGAAGCCGGTGAGGCCGTCTACCGCCAGGCGGGTCATCTTCCGCAGCGTGTACTTCGAGCGGCCGGCGAACCTCGGAGGGACCTCGTACGGAACCGCGAGCTGGCGGTAGCCGAGCCACGCGAACATTCCGCGCACGAAGCGGTTTCGCTCCGGCATCGCTCGAAACGCCTCGATCACCCGCCGGTCGGCAAGGCGAAAGTCGCCGGCCGCCGCCGCGATCTCGACGCTGGCGAGCCGGCGCAGGAGCCGGTAGTACGCGCGGGCCGTCATGCGCTTCAGCCATCCCTCGGGTCGGGCGGTCATCACGCCGTAGACGACGTCGTAGCCGTCACGCCAGCGCGCCGCGAGCTCGAGCAACAGCTCGGGCGGGTGCTGGAGATCGCCGTCCATGACGACGACGGCTTCTCCACCGGCGAGGTCGATGCCTGCGGTGATCGCCAGCTGGTGCCCGAAGTTCCTCGAGAGCTGCACGACCTTGAAGCGCGGATCGCGGCTGTGCAGCTCGAGCATCAACGGGTAGCTGAGGTCGGTGCTGCCGTCGTCGACGAGGATCGCCTCGGCCTCGCCGTCGAGCTGCGAGAACACCTCGCCGAGGCGGCGGTGGAGCTCGCGCAGCGACTCCTGCTCGTTGTGGATCGGGACGACGACCGAGTAGGTGGGCGACGGCGACATGTCAGCCGACCAGCACGGTGACCGGCGGGCCGACGGCGACGACGTCACCGTAGAGAGCGCTGTCGAGCCAGTTTGCGGCGAGCACGAGGCGGTACGTCCATCTGCCCGGGCCCGGCGCGTCCGTGAAGCTCGCGCTTGCAGGAGCGCCGAGATCGTCCATCGCCAGCTCGCAGTCGGCGACCCCGTGCGGGATCGGCGTGCACGTCGCTCCTCCGGTCGGCGCGCCGCTCCTCCAGATTCGGTAGAAGACGCGCGCCGCGGCCGGTTGCGAGGGCCGCCAGCTGAGGTGGACGCGCTGCCCGGCGACCGTCACCGACGGCCGCAGCGACGGATCGACGGCCCGCAGGAGGCCGACCGCCTCGTAGGCGCGCGGCCTCGGCCCGTGCAGCGGCGACGCGGCCGCGACGAGCACGAGCGGGAAGAGCGCGAACACCGCCCCGGCCGCGGCGAGGACGGCCAGGCGTCGGCGATTGCCCCCCCAGGCCCCGGGCGGCGGGACCACCGTTGCGCGATGGCGTCCCGGGAAGAGGAAGACGAGCGAGGCCAGCATGAGGACGAACGCGGGGAACGACGGCATCATGATGCGGAAGACGCTCGCGTCGTTGACGCTGGCGTACACGAACGTCCCTTTGACGAGGACGAACGCGACGAACCAACCCCCGACGAGCAGCAACGCGGTGAACGACCGGCGAGCGAGCCCGATGAGGCCCGCGATGACGAGCCACTCGACGACCCGCCTGCTCCAGAAATGCTCCTTGATCTGATCGAGATTCGCTTGCAGCTGATGCCAGTCGAGATGCACGTATTTCGTCAGCGGGTTGGCGATCGCCACGAGCTGCTGGTGTGCCGGCAGAGCAAGCTTCGCCGCTCCCTCGGCGTGGAAGAGGGGCAGATAGCCGAGGCCGCGGTACTTCCAGAGCACGAGCAGGAGGAGGGCCGGCGTGAGCCCAGCCACGACGTAGGCAGCCTGGGTGAATCGTCTGCGATAGGCGAATGCGAGAACGAGCCCCGTGAGGAAGATCGAGTTGGAAGGCTTGATCGCGAAGGCCGTTCCGGCAGCCAGCCCGCATGCGATCGAGCTCACGCGCTCAGGCTGGTCGAGCGTTCGCAGCGCGAGGTAGACCGCGACCAGGACGGCGACCATCGACGGAAAGTCGGCAAGCGCGGTCAGGCCGAACGACCCCGGGAGCGTCAATTCGGTGTATCGCTGGTGATAACCGGCATCCGTGAACTTGATGCCGATGTAGGGCGTGGCGATCCAGAGCAGCGTTGCCCAGTAGGCGAAGATGCGCCCGCCGATTCTCTGGGCGATGCCAAAGACGCAGAGCAGTGCGATCGGGAGGAGCACGACGACGTTCAGCAGCACGATTGCCGGGAGGGCGGAGACGAACGTCGGGCCGCCGAGAAGGCTGAGCGGGGCGAGGAGGGCGGGCCAGAGCGGGCCGACGAGCGGATAGGCGAGGATCCCGTGGCGCAGCAGCCAACCGCTCGTGTAGTACCAGAGCTGGTCGCCTCCCTGATAGTAGAGCCAGCCGTTGTGCCTGACGGTGAGCGCGAGCGCCGCGACAGCGAGCCACTGGATGACGATTGCCGGCGCGAGGAGAGCGGCGGGCCGTACGTTCTCGAGCCAGGCGCACGCGCGCGGGACCGCCTGCCGGGCCCGGCGGCCGGCCTCGTACGCGTACGTCGTCATTCCGCCGCAGTCCCGGCGGTCCGACGGCTCGTGTACCAGGCGATCGTGCGCTCGAGCCCGTCGCGGAGCGGCGTGCTCGCGCGAAAGCCGAAGAGGCTCTCTGCGCGGGAGACGTCGAGGCGCCGGCGCGGCTGGCCGTTCGGCTTGGTCGTGTCCCACACGATCTCGCCTTCGAAGTTGGTCAGCGTCGCGATCAACCCCGCGAGCTCTCGGATCGAGATCTCCTCGCCCGTTCCGAGGTTGATCGGCTCGGACGAGTCGTAGCGTTCCGCAGCGAGGACGATGCCCTCGGCGCAGTCGTCGACGTAGAGGAACTCGCGCGTGGGCGAACCGTCGCCCCACAGGACGATCCTCGGCTCGCCCCGCTCCCGTGCTTCCGCCATCTTGCGGATCAGCGCCGGGATGACGTGGGACGTCTCGAGGTCGAAGTTGTCCCGCGGCCCGTACAGGTTCACGGGTAGCAGGAAGACCGTGTTCATCCCGTACTGCTCGCGGTAGCCGCGCGCCCCGACCAGGAGCGTCTTCTTCGCGACTCCGTACGGTGCGTTCGTCTCCTCCGGGAAGCCGTCCCAGAGGTCTTCCTCGCGGAAGGGTATGGGAGCGAACTTCGGGTACGCGCAGATGGTGCCGATGACCACCACCTTGGCCACGCCGTGGAGCCGGCTCTGCTCGAGCACGTGCGCACCCATCATCAGGTTCGCGTACCAGTACCGCCCCGGGTTCGCCTGGTTGGCGCCGATGCCGCCGACCTCTGCGGCGAGGTGCAGGACGAGCTCGGGGCGTGCGTCGGCGAACAGCCGCTCGCTGTCTTCGGCCACCGTCAGGTCGTAGTCCCGGCGCCGCGGCACGAACGGATCGAGCCCGTTGGCGCGCAGCCGCTCGACGACGTGTGTGCCGAGGAAGCCGGCCCCGCCCGTAACGAGGACGTTCACCGGCCTAGGGTAACCCGGGCGTGTTACGGAGTCTTGAGGGTGCCGCTCACGCAGAAGCGGTCGGCACGCCCACGTCGGCCCAGTCGACCCGGCCGATCCAGCGCCTTCGATTCTCCGCGTACCAGGTGATCGTGCGCGCGACGCCCTCCTCCCAGGAGACGAGCGGTGCCCAGTCCGTCTCGGCGCCGAGCTTCTCGTATCCGACGCGCAGGGCCATGACCTCGCTCGCGCCGGGCCGGAACCGCCCCGGCACGGAGACGATCTCGCGCTCCCCCCACACTCCGAGCTCGCGTCCCGTGCGCAGGATCAGCTCGGCCCAGTCGCGCATCGAGATGTTCGCTCCCTGGCCGTAGACGTAATGCTCGCCCGGAATGCCGTGCGCTGCGACCGTGAGGTGTCCGCGCACGCCGTCCGTACAGAAGCAGAAGTCACGGAGCGGTTCGAGCTGGCCGAGCTCGACGACGTCACGGGCGAGCGCCTGGGTGATGATCGTCCCCGTGACGTACCGCGGGTTCTGGCGCGGGCCGTAGTTGTTGAACATCCGCGTGACGACTCCCGGAAGCCCGAATGCATCGTGGTAGTTGAGCGTCAGGAAGTCCGCGGCCACCTTGGAGGTGGCATAGATCGACTTCGGGTTGATCGGCGAGCGCTCGTGAAGAATCAGACCGCCGCTCTCGTCGAAGTCGTGATGGTGCGCCACGGCCTCGCTTGGGTTCCCGTACTCCTCCGACGTACCGGCCGTGTCGAACTTCTCCAGCTCGAGCCCGTGGTCGACGATCGACTGCAACAGGTTGAGCGTGCCGACGGTGTTCGTCATGACCGTCTCGTACGGGCGGTGCCACGACTCGCCGACGTGCGCCTGTGCGCCGAGGTGGAAGACGTACGGTCGGTCCGGCGCCGCGAGCAGGTCCTTGACGAGGTAGTCGACGGAGGTCCGATCGGTGAGGTCGGCGAAGTGCACCTGAAGATGGCGGCGCAGGCTCGAGATGTTGTTGAGCGCCCCGCTCGAGGTCGCACGCACGAACGCGTGCACGTTCGCCCCGAGGGCGACGAGTGCCTCGGTCAGGTGCGAGCCCATGAAGCCGTCCGCGCCCGTCACGAGCACCGTCCTGCCGCCATAGACGGAGCCGAAGTCCCTGTGAAGCCGCTCGAGTGCGGCGTCGCTCCAGGAGGAGTCGTCTGCTTTGATCGCTGCCATGAGGTCCGGCAAGCGTAGCGTCCTCCGGCGGCCGAGCGCCCTTCGCAGCGGTCTCCTGACCGGACTCGCCCAGGTCGTCATCGCTCTTGCCGCAGCGGGGGCTGGCGCCCTGCTCGCGCAGAAGTTCGGCCGGACGGCGCAGACGGACGGCTTCCTGGCCGGTTACGGGGTGTACCTCGTGCTCGTCCTGGCCGCACAGGCCTTCCGGATGGTGGTCGTACCCGACCTGACGCGCGCCGCAGCGGACGGGCGGCTCGGCGGTGAGAGCCGCGCGTTCGCCCTCGCCTTCCTCGCGCTCGCGGTCCCCGTCACCGTGCTCGTCGCCGTCTTCTCGCACCCGCTCGGCGACCTGATCACGGGGAGCCTGCCGCCGGCGTCGGCTCACATCGCCGGACGGGCGCTCGTCGTGCTCGTCCCGGCCGCGTTCGTCCAGCTGCTCGCCGCGCTCGGAGCGAGCGCGCTCGCCGCGCTCGACAGCTACGGCACCGCCGCCGCCGGTTTCGCCCTCGGTGCAATCACCGGGCTCGTCGTCTTCGCGGCGCTCGCGGACGCTCACGGGATCGTCGCGCTCGCCTGGGGCCTCGGCGTGAACTCGCTCGTCGCGCTTGCGGTTCCGCTGGTCGTGCTTCTCCGCCGCGGAGCGCTCGGCGGCCCCTGGCCCCTGCGGCTCGACATCGGCCCGCGGCTCTGGCACCTCGTGCAGGGAGCGGCGGTCCCCGTCGCGCTCCAGGGCTGCTACCTGCTCGCCCTGCGGCTCTCGGCGCAGCTCGGCGTCGGGCGGGTGACGAGCTTCTCGTATGCGTATCTCGCTGCGTCCACCCTCGTCGGAGCCACCGCCTTCTCGCTCGGGCTCATCTCCTCGGCGCCGCTCACCCGCCGCGGCGTCGACCGCGTCGCCGCGGGTCGCCACGTCGTGCACGCGGGCTGGGTGAGCCTCTCGATCGTCGGCGCTGCCGCGGGCGTCTTCGCGCTCGTCGGCGGCCGGATCGTCCAGTTCGTGCTCGGCGACCAGTACCGCGGTCAGGTGGGCCGCCAGCTCGGGCAGCTGGTCGTGTATCTCTCTCCCTGGATGGTTGCCTGGGTCGGCTTCGCGGTGACGTTCCCCCTCGTCTTCGTGGCGGCAAAGCGGCGGATGCTGCTGCCCCTCGCGCTGGTCGGGTTCGTGCTCTGCATCCCGCTCGGGCTCGGCTTCCGGGCGCTGTGGGGCCTGCCCGGCATCGCGATCGCCGTCGGAGTGGCGACGCTCGTGATCGCGCTCGGGCTGATGGCGACGCTGTCGGCGGAGACGCTCGCGATCGCCGCGGTCGGACTCGGCAGGCTCGCGCTCGCAGTCGGTGCAGCGAGCGCCCTCGCCTTCGGCGCGCTCTCGCTCGCGCTCCCACCGCTGCCTGCGGCTGCTCTCGGCGTCGTCGCGTATGGGTTGCTGATCGCCGCCATGCGCTCCCTCGGCCTCAGCGAGGCGTGGGCATACGTGCGAGGGCTGCATTGAGCGCGAGGCGGGCGATCATCACCGGAGTGGGCGGCCAGGACGGCTCGTACCTCGCCGAGCTGCTGGTCGAGCGTGGCTACGAGGTGGTAGGGGTGGTCCGCCGCCTCGACGTCGAGCACGAGAACCTCGCAGCGGTACGGGGGCAAGTCGAGCTCGTGCAGGCCGACCTGCTCCACGAGGACGCGCTCGTCGCAGTGCTACGGGCCCATGCGCCGCAGGAGGTCTACAACCTCGCCTCCCCGTCCTTCGTGCCGAGGTCGTGGCGGGAGCCGGTGGCGACGGCCGAGTTCGCCGCGGTCGGCGTCACCTCGCTGCTGGAGGCGATCCGCGCCGTCGATCCGGCGATTCGCATCTACCAGGCGTCGTCGAGCGAGATCTTCGGCGAGCCCGCGGAGGTGCCGCAGACGGAGGCGACGCGGCTCGCCCCTCTGACGCCGTACGGCGTCGCGAAGGCGTACGGGCACTTCATCATCGGGTCGTATCGGCGCCGGTACGGGCTGCACGCGAGCTGCGGGATCCTCTACAACCACGAGTCGCCTCGCCGTCCTGTCGACTTCCTGCCGAGCAAGGTGGCACACGCCGCGGCCGCGATCTCGCTCGGGCTCGAGGAGGGGCTCACGCTGGGCGATCTCGCCGCGGAGCGCGACTGGGGCTATGCCAAGGATTACGTCGAGGCGATGTGGCGGATGCTTCAGCAGGACGAGGCGCGCGATTACGTCATCGCGACCGGCGAGCTTCACGGCGTGGGCGAGCTGACCGAGATCGCGTTCGCGCACGTCGGACTCGACTGGCGTGAGCATGTGCGCGTGGACGACACGCTGAAACGTGGGCAGGCCGAGCTCCACCATCTCGTCGGCGACGCTTCGCGAGCGCGTCGCCAGCTCGACTGGCAGCCGTCGATCGACTTCGAAGGGCTCGTGCGACTCCTCGTCGATGCCGCGCGTTCCCGCCTGGCCGAGGGACGGCAGGGGATCACGACTTCGTAACACCGCCCGGTTAGACTCATCCGGATGTCGGACTCAGAGCTTGAAACCCCTGCTCAGCAGGCACTTTCCGTCGACGACGCCGTCGCGCAGCTGCGAGCCGCGCTCGATCGAGAGGCACGTGACCTCGCGGCCGTCCGCGGGTTGGCCGAGCGGTTCTGGGCCGTGACCGCGGAGAAGCCGCTCGAGCGAAGGCCCGGGGCGAAGGGCCGGCTCGCCTTTCAGACGAAGCGGGTGCTCCGCAAGCTGATGCGCTGGTACGTCGAGCCCGCCTTCATCGAGCAGCGGATGGTCAACGACGCGCTGCTGCGGCTGATCGACGACCTCTCCCGAAGGGTGGAGCGGCTGGAGTCGGGGGAGTGAGGCTCGCGGTCTGCCTGCCGCAGGTTCCGTTCGAGCGCGGCGGCGCGGAGATCTTCGCCGACGATCTCGTGGAGCAGCTCAGGGTGCGCGGTCACGAGGCTGCGCTCGTCACCGTGCCGTTCAAGTGGTATCCCGGCGAGCGTGTGCTCACCCAGGCATTCCTCTGGCGGCTGCTCGATCTCGAAGAGGCGAACGGACGACCGGTGGAGGCGGTGATCGCGACGAAGTTTCCGTCATATGTGGTGCGGCACCCCCGCAAGGTCGTGTGGCTGCTGCATCAGTTCCGCCAGGCGTGGGACTTCGACCGCACCCCGCTGGGTCAGTTCTCGGAGTCCGCGGAGGACCGCGCCCTGCGCAGGCGCGTGCTCGAGCTCGAGCGGACTGCGCTGTCGGAGGCGCGCGCGATCTTCGCGACCTCGCGGAACGTCGCTGGCCGCCTCCGGGACTCCGTCGGCCTCGACGCGGAGCTGATGCCGCATCCGCCGGCTCCGTTGGCGTTTCGCTGTGACGGCTACGAGGACTTCATCCTCTCGGTGAACCGGCTCGACCGGGCGAAGCGGATCGACCTGCTGCTCGAGGCGGCGGCGGCCGAGCCGGGGCTGCGCGTCGTGATCGCCGGCGACGGCCCCGACCGTGGGCGGCTCGAGCGGCTCGCGCGCGACCGCGGCCTCGACGGTCGCGCGACGTTCGCCGGCCGCGTGTCGGACGACGAGCTCGCGGATCTCTACGCGCGCTGCCTCGCCGTCTACTACGCGCCGGTCGACGAGGACTTCGGCATGGTGCCGTTCGAGGCGTTCCTCTCGGAGAAGCCCGTGCTCACGACGACGGACGCGGGCGGTCCGCTCGACGTCGTCCACGACCGGGAGACGGGGCTCGTCGTCGCACCGAGTGCGGCCGAGCTGGCGCAGGCATGCGGCTGGCTGCGCGCGCACGCCGACGAGGCCCGCTCCTTCGGCCGCGCCGGGCGCCGGCTCGCGAGCGGGGTGACCTGGGACTCGTGCATCGACCGGCTGCTCGCGGCGGTCGCCTGACGTGAAGGTCGCCTACTTCTCTCCCCTGCCGCCGGATCGGTCGGGTATCGCGGACTACTCGGCGCTGCTCCTGCCGGAGCTCGAGAAGCTCGTCGACGTGGAGGCGGTGCGCGCCGGCAGGACGCGGCCCGTGGCCGACGCGGACGTCGCGGTCTACCACATCGGCAACAACCCCGACGCCCACGGCTGGATCGTGGACGCACTGAGGCGCCGGCCGGGCGTCGTCGTCCTGCACGAGTTCGTGCTCCACCACCTCGTCGCGGGCCTGACGATCGGGCGCAAGGATCCTCACGCCTATCTCGCGGCGATGGAGCGCGACGGTGGCGTCGTCGGCCGCATGCTCGGTCACGGCGTGCTCGAAGGCCGGGTGCCGCCCCTGTGGGAGGTGAGACCGGAGGACTTCCCGCTCGTCGGCGAGATCCTCGACCGCTCGCTCGGACTGATCGTCCACTCGCACTACGTCGAAGACCTGGCGCGCGCGCGCGGCTACGACGGCCCGATCTGGCGCATTCCGATGCCGGCCTGGCCGGCGCCCGAGGTCGATCCCGTCGACGTGCCCGGGTCTCCGGTCTTCGGGTGCTTCGGCCATCTGAACGAGAGCAAGCGGATCCCCCAGCTGCTCCGCGCGTTCGCGGTGGTCCGGAAGCTCCATCCCGATGCGCGGCTGCTGCTCGTCGGGAGCGAGGCGCCGGGATTCGACCTCGCAGGCAGATTGGCGCGGCTCGGGCTCGGCTCCGAGGGTGTGATTCGCGAGCCGTACGTCGAGGAGCGCCGGCTCTGGTCGCTGATGTCGGCATGCGCCGCCTGCGTCCAGCTGCGCGCGCCGACGATGGGCGAGACGTCGGCGAGCGCGCTCCGCACGCTGTCGCTCGGTACCCCGATCGTCGTGAGTGACGTCGGCTGGTTCTCGGAGCTGCCGGACGACGTCGCGTTGAAGGTTCCGGTCGGCGGGCAGGACGAGGTTGACGCGCTCGCCAACGCGCTCGACCGTCTCGGCGGCGACGGCGATCTCCGGTCGCGGATGAGCGCGTCCGTGCGCACCTACGTCGTGCGCGAGCACGACCTCCGCCGTTCCGCTGAGCTGTACGCCGCCGCATTGGAGGAGGCGGCCGGCGACAGGACGGTGGGCGAAAGGGTGTTGCGCGAGGTGGCCGAGGCGGCCGTGGACGTGGGACTCGAGCCGGAGCTGCTCGCGCCCGAGCTCGCCTCGGCGGTCCTCGTCAGCCCGGACGGGCGAGGCGCTGCCGGTCACGTTCCGCAGCCCGGTCGCGGCGCAGGGCTGCTCCGCGTGTGGCCGCTGTGGGTCTGGCTCTCCTCGCTCTACGCCGTTTCGGTCGCGGTCCAGCTTGCGCTCGGGCTGCGCGTCGTCTCGCCGTGGATCATGGTCGACGAGCTCGTGTACTCCGACATGGCACGGAGCTTCGCGTCGACCGGCCACTTCCTGATTCGCGGCGTCCACGGCAACTACGGGTTCGTCTACCCGCTGCTCATCTCGCCGGCGTACGCCCTCTTCTCCCCGATCGGCGAGGTCTACCGCTGGGTGCGCGTGATCGACGCGCTGGCGATGTGCTCCATCGTGCTGCCGGCGTACCTGCTGGCCCGCCGCGTGCTGAAGCCCCCGGCTTCGTTCGCGGTGGCCGCGCTCGCCGTCACCGTCCCTTCGATGGCATACGTGGGAACCGTGATGACGGAGAACGTCTTCTATCCGATCTTCGTCTGGCTCATGCTGGCGCTCGTGCTCGCGCTCGAGCGGCCGACGCTGCGACGGCAGATCGTCGTGCTCGCGCTCTGCGCGCTGGCATTCGTCACGCGCGCCCAGACGGTCGCGCTCGTCGCGGCCGTGCTGACCGCACCTCTCGTCCTTGCGTGGATCGAGCGCGGGCGGCCGCGGCGGCTCTCCGCTTTCGTGCCTCTTTACGGGATCGCCGGCCTCGCCGCGTTGCTCGTCGTCGTCGTCGAGGTTGCCCGTGGCCGCTCGCCTGCCCAGGTCCTCGGCAACTACAGCGTCACGAGCAACGGCAGCTATCACGTCTGGCCCGTCCTCAAGTGGATCGTGCTCCACGTCGCGGAGCTCGACCTCTCGCTCTGGATCCTGCCGTTCGCCGCGCTGATCGTCCTCGTCGCGAACGCACGGCATCTCGACCGGCCCTTGCGTCTCTTCGTCGCCGCCTCGATCTCGATGGTCGTCTGGCTCGTGCTCGAGGTCGGGGCGTTTGCGTCGCAGTACTCGCAGCGGATCGAGGAGCGGAATCTCTTCTATGTCGCACCGCTCTTCCTCATCGCCCTCCTTGCGTGGATCGAGCGGGGGCAGCCCAGGCCGCCGAGCGCCACCGTCGCGGCTGCGGGCCTCGCGGCGGCGCTCCCCGGGGCGATCCCGTTCCCGAGCCTGCTGAACATCAACTCGCAGTCCGACACGATCGGTCTCCAACCGTGGTGGTACGTCGGCGACGCGTGGGCCGGCCGAACGAGCGTTGCGGTGGTCGCCGTGCTCGTCGCGCTCGCGCTCGGAGCGGCGTTCCTCTGGCTGCCGCGCCGGTACGCGCCGGTCCTGCCCGTGCTCGTCGCCGCCGGCTTCCTCGCGACGTGGCTGCCGGTGGAGCTCTGGACACACTCGTTCCCGCGCCTCTCCCGGAGCGCATACGCGCAGGGGATCGGAGCGGGCAAGAGCTGGATCGACCGGGCGGCGGGACCCGACGCGGACGTGGCCGTCCTCTGGTCGGGCGGAAACCGCTACACCGTCTGGCAGAACGAGTTCTGGAACCGCAGCGTCCGGCGCGTCTACAGCCTGGGCTCGACCATGTCCGGCGGGCTGCCCGCGGTGCCCGTCTCGATCGGCCTTCGAGATCGTGCGACCGGCATCCTGCGCGATCGCAAGGGCCGCGAGCTGCTCGATCCGTACGTGCTCACGAGCAGCAGCGTCACCCTCGTCGGCCGCCGCGTCGCCGCCGACCCGGCCAAGAAGCTCGTCCTCTACCGCGTGTCCGTGCCGGTCCGGGTGACGACCCGCATCGTCGGCCTCTATCCGGAGCGGGCGAACCCGTGGTCGAGCGGCCGCGTCGTCTGGAGCCGCTCGGAATGTCGCCCCGGGACGCTCACCGCCGTCGTCTCGAGCGACGCCCTCCTCTTCAGCGGCACGACGCAGACGCTCACGGTCGGCGGCACGACGCCGGCGCAGACCCTGCGTCTCCCGCCGACCACGTCGCAGCGGCAGCTGACGCTGCCGCTCACGCCTCGGGAGGGCGTCTGCCGCGTCACGTTCGCGATCTCGCCGACCCGGAGGCCGGTCGACTTCCGGCGAATGCACAGCACCGACACGCGGTCGCTCGGCCTGCACTTCAACGCGCTCCACTACACGCCCCACCCGTGAGGATCGTCGTCGACGTCGCGCCCCTGTCCCACCAGCGGACGGGCGTGGGCAACTACGTGCGCGGCTCGCTGCTCGGGATCGCCGAGGCAGGGGCGGGCGAGCACGGCCTCGTCGCGTACGCGCCCGTGAGCGTGCGGGGAAGGCGTGAGGTCGAGTCCGCGCTGGCGGGGATCGAGCTCGAGCGACGGCTGCCCGTCCTTCCCGCGGCGCATGCCCTGCGCACGCTCTGGAGCCGTGCCGGAACGCCGCCGCTCGAGCGCATGCTCGGCGGGTTCGATGTCTTTCACTTCAGCGACTGGATGTACCCGCCGCAGCGAGCAGGCGTCCGCTCGACGATGGTGCACGACCTCGTCCCGATCCGTTTCCCGGACTGGGTGCACCCGCGCACCCGGCGCATGCACGGCGCCAAGTACCGGCACGCCGCGCGGACCTGCGACGTCGTGATCGTCAACTCGCGCTTCACCGGCATGGACGTCGCCGACACGCTCGGCGTTCCCGCGGAGCGGATCCACGTCGCCTATCCCGGCGTCGAGGCCGGCTGCCGACCCGACGGGGAGCGGCTCGATCTCGGCCGCCCGTACGCGCTCACGGTGGCTACCCTCGAGCCCAGGAAGAACCTCGCGACGCTCGTCGACGCGTACCGGCGGCTCGGCTCGGGCGAGCTTGCGCTCGCGGTCGCGGGCGCCGCCGGGTGGGGCAGGCGACCGGTGCTCGACGTGCCGGGCGTCATGCGGCTCGGATACACGCCGGCCGCCGAGCTGCCGCTGCTCTACCGCGGGGCGGCGGTGTTCGTCTACCCCTCGCTGTTCGAGGGGTTCGGGATGCCGGTCATCGAGGCGATGGCGTGCGGCGTCCCGTGCGTCGTCTCCTCACACCCCTCGCTCGACGAGGCCTGCGGTGACGCTGCCGTCCGCGTGGACCCCACCGACCCGGCGGCGATCGCAGCGGCGATCGAGCGGGCGCTCGCCGAGCGCGACGACCTCGTCGCACGCGGCCTCGCGCAGGCGCGCCGGTTCACGTGGCTCGAGAACGGGCGGATTCACCTTGCGGCGTGGGAGGCCGCGCGATGAACGTCGCAGTCGACGTCACCGCGCTCGCCCAGACGCGCGCGGGTACCGCCCGCTATCTCCGGGCGCTCCTGCCGCGGCTCGAGGACGAGGTGGCGCTCCGGCGGCTGAGCGGCTTCGCCGCCGGCCGGGCGGGGACGCTCTGGCTCGACCTGGCCTGGTACCCGCACGTGCTGGCCCACCGGGCGCGCGACGCCGACGTCCTCCACTGCCCGACCTACCGCGGTCCTGTTCGAGACGTCCGTGTGCCCGTCGTCGTGACCGTGCACGACGTCGCAGTCTTTCGCCGTCCCGAGGCGTTCCCCCCGTGGACGCGGGGGTACAGCCGGCGCGTCGTGCCGCGCGTCCTGCGAGCGGCGCGACGGATCATCGCCGTCTCGGAGTTCACCGCGGGCGAGCTCGAGTCGGTTCTGCATGTGCCGCGCGAGAAGGTGCACGTCGTCTCGAATGCGGTCGACCCGGTGTTCGAGCTCGACGGCCCCCGTGCCGACGGCGATTACGTGCTCGCCGTCGGAACGCTCGAGCCGCGCAAGAACCTTGCGCGCGTGATCGAGGCGACGAGACGGCTCGGCCTCGAGCTTCGCGTCGCGGGAGCGCGGGGGTGGGGAGGGGTCGAGGCGCACGGCGACAGGGTGAGCTGGCTCGGCGAGGTCGACGACGCGGAGCTCGCACGCCTCTATCGCGGCGCGCTCTGCCTCGCCTATCCGTCGCTCTACGAAGGGTTCGGCATTCCGGTGCTGGAGGCGATGGCCTGCGGCGCCCCCGTTGTGACATCCGCGGAGGGCGCGACCGCGGAGGTCGACGGCGGCGCGGCCGTTCTCGTCGACCCGCTGGACACCGGCGCGATCGCGGCCGGCATCGAGCGCGCGATCGCGTGCCGAGCCGAGCTGCGCCCTCGCGGGCTCGCACGTGCGCGGGCCTTCTCGTGGGACGACGCCGCACGCCGGACCCTCGACGTCTACCGTGAGGCTGCCTGAGATGAGCGATCCGCTCGTCGTGATCGACGCGGACGTCCTCGGCCGTCGGCGGACGGGCGACGAGTCGTACGTCCACGGGCTCCTGCAGGCGCTCCCGGCGGTCGGCGACGGCCTCCGCTTCGCGGCGGTCACGCGCCGTCCCGATCTCGTGCCGCCGGGGATCGAGCCGATCGAGCTGTCCTCGCGGGTGCAGGAGTTGCGCATGGCGATGCGGGTACCCTTGCTCCTCCGCCGGTTGCGCCCGGCGCTCGCGCACTTCGTCCACTCGCTTCCGCTCGCGCTTCCCTGCCCCGCGGTGCTCACCGTGCAGGATCTGTCCTTCGAGCGGGACTCGTCGCTGATGGGTCGCCGCGAGAGCGCGATCTTCCGTCTCGTGGTACCGCGCTCGGCCCGCCACGCCCGGCGCGTGCTCGCGATCTCACAACGCACGAAGGACGACCTCGTCGCGCTGTACGCGCTGCCGCCGGAGAAGATCGTGGTGACTCCGCTCGCGCCGGACCCGGCCTTCCAGCCCGGCGGGACACGGGGGGACTACCTCCTCCTCAGCGGCGCGATCGAGGCACGCAAGAATCCACTCCTGGCCGCCGACGCGGCGGCTGCGGTCGGACGCCGGCTCGTCGTCGCCGGCCCGGAGCGCGACGCGGCGCTCGTCGCGGAGCTTCGCCGACGCGGCGCCGACGTCCGCGGCTACCTGCCGAAGGATGAGCTGGTCCGCCTCTACCAGGAGGCGGCTGCGCTCTTGTTCCCGACCCGTCACGAGGGGTTCGGCCTTCCCGTCGTCGAGGCGATGGCCTGCGGCACGCCCGTGGTGTCCACGCACGACCCGGCCGTGCGTGAGGCCGGCGGCGACGCGATCGCCTATGCCGAGCCCTCCGAGTTCGCCGCAGTGCTCGGCCGCGTCCTCACCGACCCGGAGTCGTGGGGAGAGGCCGGGCTCGAGCGCGCCCGTCTGTTCTCGTGGGAGCGAACCGCGCGCACGACGGTCGCCGTGTACCACGAGGTGCTCGCATGAAAGTGTCCGCTGTCGTCATCTCCCACGGCCACGCGGCCCAGCTCGAGCGCTCGCTGCCCGCGCTGGCGCCGCAGGTCGACGAGCTGCTCGTGATCGCCAATGTCGCCGGCAGCGTGCCGTCGACTCTGCCCAGGGGAACGCGGGTGCTCGAGAGCACGCATCCTCTCTCCTTCGCCGCAAACGCGAACGTCGGCGCTGCGCAGACGGCGCACGAGCTCGTGCTGATCGCCAACCCCGACGCGGTCCCCGAGCCGGACGCCGTCGCGATCCTGCGGGCGTTCATGGAGGAGCACCCCCGCTGCGGTGCCGCCGGCCCGAGGATGCTCTACAGCGACGGCACGTGGCAGGCGTCCCGCCGGAGCTTCCCGACAGTCGGCGCGACGCTCGTGCGTCGCACGCCGCTGCGACTCTTGTTCCCGCCGCTGCGCTGGCAGCGGCACCATTACCTGCTCGACGAGCGGCCGGACGATCCGGTGCGCGCCGACACGATGCTCGGCGCGTTCCTGCTGCTTAGGCGCTCGATGCTCGACGAGATCGGCGGCTGGGATCCGGGCTTCAGGATGTATTGCGAGGACATCGATCTCAACTATCGAGCGGCGAAGGCCGGCTGGGAGCGCTGGTACGTTCCGGCCGCCGTCGTGCGCCACGACTACGCCGCGGTGATCGACAAGCGCTTTCTCACGCGGCATACCTTGTGGCACGCGCGCGCCATGCTTCGCTTCATGCGCAAGCACCCTGAGCGGCTGCTGGCGCTGCGATGAGAACGTGGGAGAAATACGCGCCTGCCGCCGAGCGCTGGAGCGAAGAGGCGTACGCCGACACGCGTACGTATCTCGCGTTACGTGCGGAGGTCATCCGCACCCTCGGGCCGCGGCTCGAACCCGGCGACCTCGTCCTCGATCTCGCGTGTGGGGACGGCGCCCTCGGCGACTTCCTTCCGGAACAGCGCTACCGTGGCGTCGACGCGAGCTCCGAGATGATCGAGGCGGCCCGCAGTCGCGGCCGCGATTGCGCGTGTGCGGACCTCAACGACTACGAGCCGCCGCAGCCGGTACAGGCGACGTTGATCTTCCGGGCCATCTACTACGCGCGCGACCGGCGTGCGTTGTTCGAGCGCATCGCCGGCTACACGGAGAGGAAGCTCGTGTTCGACCTGAACCCACGCCAGTACCGGCTCTCGGACGTGCGCGCGGATCTCGCCGCAGCCGGCTTCGACAGGCTCGCGGTCAGGCCGTTCTTCGTCCCGCAGTCCCGCGCCCTGCCGGCGCCGCTTCTGGCGGTGTTGCGCGGCCTCGAGCGCTGTGGGCCCCTCGCCGGGGTCGTCCTGCGCTTCCGCTTCACGGTCCTGTGCGCGGCTACGCGGTCGGGCGTGAGCGAACGAAGTGGTAGCTGATCTCCGCGCCGAGCTGGCGGCAGTCGCTCGATATGGTCGGCTCGATCTGACACGGAACGAACTTGTGGTCGACGACGACGCGCACGGCGAAGCGTGGGCCCGGCGCCCGCACCCAGATCGGGGGGTCGGTTTGTCCGCTGGCGACGGTCAGGTTGATCTGGCGGGTCACCCTGCCGAGCGCGGGCTGCCGATAGCGGACGGCGAGCTTTCCGATCATGACGTGGACAGGGCTCGGCGGGGTGGGTCCCCCCCAGTCGCGGCGCGACACGTCGATCCGCAGCCATCCTCCCGAGCCGCCGGAGAAACGGTAGTAGGCGCTGTCGAGCGGTCCGCTCCACCCGTCGGGCGATATGCCTATGCACTCCGCGCGGAAGCGGTTCGGGCTCGCGAGGGCAACGAGGGACCAGGTCTTCAGGCGGCTGCCGGCGTGATAGCGATGAGTTCCGACCTGCTTGCCGGCGAAGTCGATGCAGGGGAGGCTTTCGACCGCATACGCGTACTGGGGGCCCGGATGCGATGGGTCTACTCCCCAGTAGATGCGTCCGTCGATCGCCGTGTTCGGTGATCCCGCCGGGCCGGGGCCTCCGATCGTGCCGTCGAGGCTCGTGACGGTCTGGATCGAGGGGTTCCAGAACTCGAGCATCCACTCCGGGGTCTGGTCGCTCACGCCTTGGTCGAAGTACAGCGTCGGTCGCCCATGAGTGATGTCGTCGACCCAGACGAACGGGTGCCCCAAGGTCGTTCCGAAGACGCGCGCGATGTGGTTCGTGCTCGCTGCGGCCGACACCTCGCCGGTCAGGTTCCACGCGACGATTGCGACCGCGAGCGCGGCTGCGAGCCCGGCGACGATCCGGTCGCGGCCCCGGACCACTCGGGGTGCGAGCACGACGAGAACTCCGACTGCGAGCACGACGAGCAATGACCAGCGGACGTCTTTCGGCGTGAGGTAGAAGACGAGATTCGCCTGCTGGAGGATCGCGAAGCCGAGCGCGTCCGAGTAGAGCCGGACGCCCATCTCGTAGTGGGACTGTGTGGAGTGGTATGCGGCGTAACCGACGAGGTACAGCGCGTAGCAGGTCGCGGCGAGGAAGGCGGCGAGGTTGACGCGGCGCCGCTCGAGCACGAGCGCCGTTCCGATGAAGAGAAGCGGCGCGACATAGATCAGGTTGCGCTCCTCGACGCGTGTCGCGAAGACCGTCGAGAGATAGGCCGCCTTCATCCCGGTGTAGATGCCGAAGGAGAGGATGGCGGCGAGCGCGACGCAGCGAAACATGCGCAGCTCACGAGACGCCGCCTCGCCCGGGGCGCGGAACAGAGCGGCGAGGCCCGCGACGAGCGGGATGATCCCGATGCCGATCGCAAGCGACCCTGCTGCCCAGTCTCCCATCAGGATGATGCGATGCTTGTAGTACGTCGTGATCCCGTACCACGCGAGCGAATGGTGGCTTGCGACGCCGCTCACGACGAAGACCGTCCCGAACCCGAGCGTGATCGCCCCGATCCAGTCGCCCAGGGTCCAGCTCTCACGCCGCCGCCGCGCCCACTCGCTCGACCAGACCGCGAAAAACGGTGCGAGCGCGAGCATGAGCGTGATCATCGCGAGCTCGCCTCGAACGGCAGGCGCAAGGAGCGAGGCGAGGGTGGCCGCCGCCACCCACCCGTATGACCGCCGCGTCCGGCGGCGCGCCTCGACGAGCGCTTTGGCGATGAGGAAGAAGCACAGGCCGGCATATGGGTACGCGAGAGGTTCCTCGACGATGTACGACGAGTAGGCGAGGGAGGGGATCGCCGCTGCCGAAGCTGCCGCGAAGAGGGCCGCCGGGCGGCGGACGACGAGGCGCGCGAGGAAGTAGGTCGGGAAGACCACCGACGCCATGACGAAGACGTTGAGGTACTTGACGGACGCATATGCCGTCGCGACGTTGTGAATCAGCCAGACGGGGGCGATGAGATAGGTGTAGAGCGAGTCGAACGAGTGCGGCGCTCCGCGGCGTGCGGCGTGACCGGTCTTGGCGATCGACCGCGAGAGCTGCGTCAGCTCCAGCTCGTCCGTGAACAGCCAAGGAGTGATGCGCTTCCAGGCCTCCACCACATAGACCGCGCAGAGAACGACGTAGATCCCGAGCAGCGGAATCGCCGAAGCGATGCGATCGGAGGGCGTCCAGGTGAAGCCTTGACGCGAATCCGACCCGCCGTGCGAGACCGGCCGTGCTGCCGTTTTCACTCGGCAGCCGCGCCCAGCACCACGGTGGGGTCGAGCTCGATCTGGCGCCGGACGAAGTTGCAGGGGACGCCGGCGCGCCGGCACGCCTCGACGACGGCGTCCACTCGATCGCGAGGTGCGTCGGGGATGGTCACGAAGACCGCGTCCGGCGACAGGCGTCCGAGAATCCAGCCGATCTCGGCGAGGGTGCCGGCGACGCTCACGCCCTGGATGCGCCGGCGGCGCAACGGCGCCGCGTCGTCGACGAAGCCGACGACGCGTTCGCCCGGCGTCTCGCGCAGCTCGCGCAGCAGGCTGCGACCGCTCCGGCCGGCGCCGACGATGAGAACGCGCCGCTGCATGCCGCGCCCTACGAACGTGGAGATCGCGCGCGCGACCGCTCGCTCGGAGAAGCGAGAAGCCCCGATCAGGAAGGAGCAGAGGATCACGTCGATCAGGTAGGTGCCGCGCGGGAAGCCGTCCCACGGCACCGTCGCCCAGGTGAAGAGGAACGCCGCGCCTTCGGAGAGCACGATCGCGGCGAGCACGCTTGCAGCGTCCCGTGCACCGGCGTAGCGCCAGACACCGCGGTAGAGCCCGAAGACGATGAACATGACGTAGCGTGCGACGAGGATCGCCGGCAGCGAGAGGTCGAAGACGTGCCGCTGCCAGGGCAGGCCCGTGCCCTCCAGACGGACGAGATAGGCGACGGTGAAGGACGCGGTGATGAGTGCGAAGTCGACGACCACCTCGACCAGACGCCGGCGATGCACGAGCAGCGAACGGAGGAACGACGGAGCTTCGCCGATCGCTGCGTGGTTCACGTCGGCGAGGTAGCTCCCGAACTGGAGCAGGAACGCGAAGGTGATGAGTACGCCTGCGAGCGTGACGCGGGTGTCGTCGAGCACCTTGTAGGCGAGGCTCGTCAGGCCGAGAGCTGCCGACACCACGCAGAGCAGGACGACCGCCCGCTTGTCGGACAGGCCCTGGTAGACGAGGCGGTGCGACGTGTGGTCGCGGCCGCCGCGGGTGACGGGCCTCCCCTCGAGCAGGCGGACGACGGTGACGAGCGTCGTATCGAGGATCGGGACGGCGAGGACGAGGATCGGGAGCAACAGCGTGGCGACGGTCGAGCCGGCCACGGTCCAGCTTGCGGCGAGGCCCAGCGAGGCGAGCCCGAAGCCGAGCACCTGGCTGCCGCTGTCGCCCATGAACACCGCGGCGGGCCCGCGAAGCCTCAGATTGAACGGGAGGAATCCCAGACACGCGAAGCAGATGCCGAGCGAGAGAGCGGCGACGAGATGGCTCGGGTGGACGGTGAAGGCGTCGATTGCGAAGAACGTGCATGCGATCGCGGCGAGCGTGGCCGCGAGCCCGTCCATGTTGTCGAGCAGGTTGAACGCGTTGGTCATCCCGATCAGCCAAACGACTCCGATCAGGGTTGCAGCGACGTTGTTGGAGACGATCTCGACTCGGACGCCGGCGAGGAGCACGAGGGCGGCGGCGCCTCCCTGGGCGGCGAGCTTTGCGAACGGCGAAAGGCGGTACGCGTCGTCGATCAGCCCGGCGACGAACAGGACGGCGCAGCCGCCGAGGATTCCGCCGAGCTCGCGGCTCGCCGGGATGAGCCCCGCGGCCAGGGCGACTCCGACGGCGGCGAGCAGCCCGACCATGATCCCGCTGCCTCCCAGCAGCGGGGTCGAGCGCGTATGCCAGCGATCGGAGCGAGGGGCCGCGACGACGTGCCCGGCTATGGGGGTCCGGCGGAGCGCCCAGATCGTGAGCATGCTCGCCGGCAGAGCGGCGAGTGCGGCCAGGGCCGTCACGGCGTAGCCCACCTCCGCCGCGCGATGCTGGCGGCTCGTACCACGTTCGGCAGACTAACGAACGGCTGTAAGGGTCGTGTTTGGGCCTGCTCCGCCGGTACGCCCGCGCGCTACGTTGAGCCTGAAGACGACGTGGAAACCGCGCTGCTCGAGCTTCTCCGCTGTCCCTTCTGCCGATCCTCGCTGGTGGAGACGGAAGACGCGTTTGCGTGCCCCGGCTGCGGGCGAGGCTTCCCGCGTACGGGGGACGGGATCCCCCTCATGCTCCACGACGAGCTTCCGGGCGCGTCCGAGAAGCTCCGGGAGGCCGCGGGATGGCTCGAGAAGGCGCGCAGCGAGGGCTGGTACGAGCCCGACGACGCCGTCGACGCGGCCCTCCCGTTCGTGAACCGCGATCTCGGCTGGGACGATCCGAACTGGCGCGCGACGGCCTACTCGTTCCAGCTGCTGCTCGACCGCTACATCGGCGCCGAGCGTGGTCTGCGTGTGCTCGAGGTCGGGGCGGCGAGAGGGTGGGCCTCCCGCTTCTGGCTCGAGCGCGACTGCGAGTACGTCGCGACGGACATCGTCGTCGATCCGAAGCTGGGCCTCGGCCGCGGCGCGTTCTACGGCGAGTTTGCGCGCGTGCAGGCGGATGCCGAGCACCTTCCGTTCAGGGACGTGGCGTTCGACGTCACGTATTGCGTGGCGACGCTGCACCACGCGCTCGATCTGCCGCGGATGCTGCGCGAGATGGCGCGGGTGACACGCCCTGGGGGTCTCGTTGCCGGTCTCAACGAGGGCACGCGAGGCGTACTGCGCAGCCCCGAGAATCCCGACCAGGCAGGAGAGAAGGCGCTCGGGATCAACGAGCACGTGCACACCGTGTGGGCGTACACGCTCGCGTTTGCCCGAGCCGGCCTCGTCGTGCATCGCCTCGAGCGCTCCGACGGCTTGCCGCCGCTGCCCTTCGGGTACCTGCTCTCGCGGATACCGGCGGTCGGCATGACGCTCGGCACCTTCGTTCACCTGTCGGCGGGCCGGTATTCGGGCGTCTCGATCTACGCGCGGAGACGCCGTTGAGCCGAGTCGTCCGGCCGTCGGCCAGCCCGGTGGGCTAGGCTCGACCGCGATGGCAAGGAGCGTCCTCGTGACAGGGTCGAGCGGTCTCGTCGGCTCCGAGACCGTCGTGTACCTCGACGCTCGGGGCTGGGACGTCCACGGGATCGACAACAACATGCGGGTCGACTTCTTCGGCCCCGGCGGTGACACGACCCCGACCCTGGAGCGAGTGCGTGGCACGGCTCGCCGTTTCACTCACCACGATCTGGACGTTCGCGATCGCGCCGCGATCGCAGCGCTCGTAGAGGAGCTGAGGCCCGACGCGATCGTGCACGCGGCGGCGCAGCCTTCGCACGATCTCGCAGCACGGAGGCCGTTCGACGACTTCGAGGTGAACGCGGTTGGGACGCTCAACCTGCTCGAGGCCGCGCGGCAGTGGTGCCCCGAGTCGCCGTTCGTGTTCACGTCGACGAACAAGGTCTACGGCGACCGCCCGAACGAGCTGCCCCTCGTCGAGCTGGACACCCGCTGGGACTACACGCCGGATCATGCCGACGGCATCGACGAGGAGATGCCGATCGATCGCAGCCTGCACAGCTTGTTCGGCGCCTCGAAGGCGGCGGCCGACCTTCTCGTGCAGGAGTACGGACGCTATTTCGGGCTGCCGACGGTGTGCTTTCGGGGCGGCTGTCTGACGGGGCCGCAGCACGCGGGCGTTCCGCTGCACGGATTCCTCGCCTACCTCGCCCGCGCCGTCCGGGACGGGCTCCCGTACCAGGTCTTCGGCTACAAGGCGAAGCAGGTTCGGGACAATCTGCACTCGCTCGACGTGTGTCGTGCGATCGTCGCCTTCATCGAGCGGCCCCGGGTGGCGGCTGTCTACAACCTCGGCGGTGGTCGGGACAACAGCGTCTCGATGCTGGAGGCGATCGCGCGGCTCGAGGAGCTGTACGGCCGCACTCTCGATTGGCAGTACGTCGAGGAGCCGCGCGTCGGCGATCACATCTGCTACATCAGCGACCTCCGTCGCTTCCGCGCCGACTACCCCGAATGGGACGTCACGGTCTCCCTCGAGGCGATCTTCGAGGACTTCGCGCGCGTGACCTCGACCGTCGTCTCGTGAGCACGTACGCGGCGCTCATCCAGTACCGCGAGCTGTTCGGCAACCTCTTCCGGCGCGACCTGCAGGCGAAGTACCGCGGCTCCATGCTCGGCGTGCTGTGGACGATCGCGAACCCCGTGCTGCTGATGGGGGTGTATCTGCTCGTCTTCTCGGTCGTCCTGAACCAGCACTGGGCGAACGTCGACCATTTCCCGCTGTTCTTGCTCTCCGGCCTGGCGGTGTGGACGTTCTTCGCGGCGGCTCTTCAATCGTCGACACGCTCGATGCTCGACAACGCGAATCTGATCCGCAGGACGCGGTTCCCGCGCCAGCTGGTGCCGCTCTCGGTCGTGGGCGCGCACCTCGTCAGCTTCGCGGTCATGCTGGTCGGCCTTCTCGTGCTGAACTTCGCAGTGCTGCCGCGTGTTCGCGCGACCGAGCTGCTCGCGATTCCGCTCGCGGCATGCTTCGTGGCCCTCGTCAGCGGACTCGCGCTCACCGTCGCGTCGCTCAACGTCCTCTTCCGCGACATCGAGTTCATCGTCGCGGCGTTGTTGTTGCCGTGGTTCTTTCTCACGCCTGTGATCTATCCGCTCGGCGGCGTGCCGGGCCTCGCGGAGCGGCATCACACCGTCGTCGAGCTCCTGCACTGGGCCAACTTCCTCACGCCGGGCGTCGAGGCGATCCGCGATCCGCTCTTCTGGGGCAGGCTGCCGGACTGGGGCGACGCGCTCTACCTCGTCGTCGCCGCGGTGCTCTCGCTCGCGCTCGGCGCGTTCGTGTTCAGTCGTGTCGACGACCAGATCGCAATCGAAGTGTGAGCACGATGCGGCCGTCGAACATCCAGGGCTCGCCGCCGTCCGGCCGGTAGGCGGGCAGGCCCGCGATCTCGTCGTTCGGCTCGAGGGGCGGCAGCAGAGACGGGCAGACGAGCGGATGGGGGAAGCGGGGATGGCGGCCGCCGCCGGGAGCGTACGGGGCGAGCTCGGGAGCGGCGCGGCGCCGCGCGCCGCGCTCCGGCTCGATCGCGCCGCCGACGGCCGCGTACCCCTCTTCGTGCAGGGCGTGCACCCCTGCGAGCCAGTCGTGCGCGGCCTCCTTCCCCTCGGGCAGGAACGCACGCGCACCGGCGGCATCTCGCGGCAGCACCTCGACCTCCTCCTCGAACGGCGTATTGCCGAGCTCGGCGAGCCAGAAGCGGTGCTCCTCGACGAGGTCGACCGCCAGCCGGTAGCGGCCGGGGGGGATCGGCGCGCGGAGATCCAGCTGCTGGCGAAGCGTCTCACCCGGCCCGACGGCGCGCCCGAGCGGCGTTCGCAGGCCGTCCCAGACGATCGGGTTGCTTCGCTCGTCCAGCCAGTGGTATGCGAGGAAGAGCCCTTCCTTCGCGCCCCGGGTGCGCCAGGTGGCCGTTCCGGCGTTCTCGACCTCCGCGATGACGTGGTGAAGGGCCCCCGCCTGGACAGGGGCGAGCTCGAGGGCGCGCCAGCGCGCGACGAGAGGGCCGGAGGCGCTCATGGCGGGGCTAGTGTAGGCGCGTGACGGAGCCACTCCTCGTCCGCGCTGCACGGCGTGAGCCGGTCGAGCGCACGCCGGTCTGGTTCATGCGGCAGGCCGGCCGCTCCTTGCCGGAGTACCGCGCGATCCGCGAGCGCCACGGCTTCTTCGAGGTCGCCGGGACGCCGGAGCTGTGCGCGGAGGTGACGCTGCAGCCCGTGCGGCGCCACGGCGTCGACGCCGCCGTCATGTTCGCCGACATCATGTCGCCCGTTCTCGGCATGGGGGTCGAGCTCGAACTCGTCGAAGGCGTCGGCCCCGTCGTGGAGCGTCCGATCGAGTCCCCGGCCGACGTCGAGCGGTTGCATGTGAGCGAGCCGGAGGAGTGGGGCGGGGCGATTCTCGAGGCGGTGCGCATCGTGCGACGCGAGCTCGAGCCCGACCGCGCCGTGATCGGCTTTTGCGGCGGCCCGTTCACCGTCGCCGGCTACCTCGTCGAAGGGAGGCCGAGTCGCGACTTCGTCCGCACGAAGTCGCTGATGTATCGGCAGCCCGCCCTGTGGCATGCGCTCATGGAGCGCCTCACCGAGCAGTTCGCGCGCTACGTCGCGGCGAAGGCGCAGGCTGGAGCGGACGTCATCCAGATCTTCGACTCCTGGGTCGGCGCGCTGTCGCCCGCCGACTACGCGGAGTTCGTCGCGCCGTACTCGGCACGGATCCTCGCCGCAGTCGAGGTGCCGACGATTCATTTCGGCACCGGCGCGGGCGAGCCCTTGCTCGAGTTGCTCGCGCGGGCCGGCGGAGACGTGCTCGGGCTGGACTGGCGCCTGCCGCTCGACCGTGGCTGGGCGGTCGCAGGCGTGGAGCGCGGCGTTCAGGGCAACCTCGACCCGGCCCTCGTGCTCGCCCCCTGGGCGCGCGTCGAGGCCGCGGCGCTCGACGTGCTCGCTCGGGCCGACGGCCGGCCGGGTCACGTCTTCAGCCTCGGTCACGGTGTCCTGCCGCAGACCGACCCGGACGTGCTCGGCCGGCTCGTCGAACTCGTCCACGCCCGCACCGCCCTCGGTCTAGATGTACGCGCGTGAAACCCGGGAAACCCCACCCCCCTCCCCTTCGCTCGAGCGTAACCGCTCGCAGGTCGCGCATGGTGACGAGGGCCTCACAGCTTCGCGTCCGATGAGCGACGCGGTCGTCCTGATGGCGTACGGGTCGCCGGAGCGGCTCGTCGACGTCCCGGCCTACTACGCCGACATCCGCGGCGGCCGCGCGGTGGCCGCGGAGCAGCTCGAGGATCTCGTCGAGCGCTATCGCCGGCTCGGGATCGAGGAGTCGTCGCCGCTCAACGCGATCACCGAGCAGACCCGTGCGGCGCTCGAGGCCGAGCTCGGGCTGCACGTGTTCACCGGCATGAAGCACTGGACACCCCGCATCGCCGACGCTGCGACCGCGGCGTTGGCGACCGGCGCCACGACAGTGGCCGGCCTCGTGCTCGCGCCGCACTACTCCGCGCTCTCGATCAAGGGCTACCGCGAGCAGCTCCAGCAGGCGCTCGCCGGCCGGGCGACGCTCGCCTTCGTCGACAGCTGGCACGACGAGCCGGGCTTCGTCGAGCTGCTGGCGAGCCGCATCCGCGGCACCGCCGCGCACGTCGTCTTCACCGCGCACTCGCTGCCCGCCCGGATCCTCGAGCTGGGAGACCCGTACAAGGAGCAGCTCCTCGAAACGGCCGAGCTCGTCGCGCGGAGCGCGAACGTGCGGGCGTGGAGCTTCTCGTTCCAAAGCGAGTCGCCGACGGGAGAGCCGTGGCTCGGCCCCGACATCCTCGAACATCTCGAGGCACTACGCGCGACCGGCGTGTCCGACGTTCTCGTCTGTCCGGTCGGCTTCGTCTCCGACCACCTCGAGATCAGATGGGACATCGACGTCGAGGCCCGCGAGAAGGCCGCGGAGCTCGGGCTGCGGCTCGAGCGGATCGAGATGCCGAACGCGGATCCCGCCTTCGTCCTCACGCTGGCCGGCATCGTCCGGCGTGCGCTGGGGGTACCTTCAGGGCCGTGAGACCCGGAGAGATCCTCGTCGACCACGCAGCGCGGCGCTTCCGCGTCTACCCGCGCGAAAGCCGTGCGCTGAAGGATCTCGTGGTAGCCCGCGGGCGGGTGCGCGGCTCCGACGTGTGGGGCCTCCGTGACGTCTCGTTCGGCGTCGAGCCGGGGAGCGCCGTCGGGCTGGTCGGGCGCAACGGCTCCGGCAAGACGACGTTGCTGCGGCTGCTCTCCGGGATCATCAAGCCGAGCGCAGGGCACGTCGCGGTCGGCGGGCGCGTCGGCTCGCTGCTCGAGCTCGGCGCGGGCTTCCACCTGGATCTGACCGGGCGCGAGAACGTCTACCTCAACGGCTCGATCCATGGGCTCCGGCGGGCGGCGATCCGCGAGAAGCTGGACGAGATCGTCGCGTTCGCTGGCCTCGAGGAGTTCATCGACCTACCGGTGCGGACCTATTCCTCCGGCATGTACATGCGTCTCGGCTTCGCGATCGCGGCGCACATCGAGGCCGACGTGCTCCTGCTCGACGAGGTCTTCGCGGTCGGCGACGAGGCCTTCCAGCGCAAGTGCTTCGGCAAGATCTTCGAGTTCAAGCAGCGGGGCGGGACGATCGTGTTCGTCTCGCACGATGCAGTTGCCGTGGAGCGGCTCTGTGACCGGGCCGTGCTCCTGCAGAAGGGAGTCGTCGCGTTCGACGGTCCGACGCACGAGGCGATCGTCGCCTACCGGCGCCTCCTCGCGGGCGAGCGCGATCCGGAGGAGCGTGCGGCGGGCCTCAAGGAGTGGGGCGGCGAGGTCGCCCGCGTGGAGCGTGTTCGCCTCCTCGGTGCCGAGGGCGACTCACGCACGCAGCTCCTGGCCGGGGAGCCGTTCGCGATCGCGGCGGACGTCGTCGCGGAAGAGCAGCTCGCGCCGCCGCTCCTCGCCTGGGAGCTGCGCGACGACGCGTCGATCCTCGTCGCCGCAGGCACCGTGTCGACCGCCGACCTCGGCTGGACCGCGACCACGCGCTCCCTGCCTCTTCGCTTCGAGGCCGAGCATTCGCCGTTTGCGGACGGCAGGCTCCACCTTCGGGTCGACCTCACCGACGAAGAGGGAGAGCGGCAGTACCACTCGCTCGACGACGCGCTCGTCTTCGTCGTCTATCCGGCCGACGGCGGACGCGGTCTCGTCCACCTCGAAGGCCACTGGTCCCGGGAGGAGATTCCCACCGCCGCGGAAATGGGGAGCGTGTGAGCTCGCGTACATGCCCCGACTGGCCCGACCTGATGGAGCTCGCGCCCGAGCTTCAGTTCAAGCACTACACCGTCGCCGAGGTGCAACTCCCGGCCGATGCGCTGATGCACGTCCCCGACGTGCCGCTCTCGGACGTCGCGATCTGCTGTGACCTCGATCACAACGTCTTCTACGCAACGCACACCGACCAGCGGGTCGCGACCGCGCTGCGTCAGAGCCACTGGTTCGAGGTGCATGAGTGGATCGCCGCGGGGCGTCCGGGCACGACCGGGTACTAGGACAGCGGCACCGCCGCTCGACGCGGCTAGTCTCTGCCCATGCCGAGGATCGTCGTTCCGTTTGCCGGCGCCGAGGGCAAGACGCGGCTGCACGCGTCGTCCGTCGAACGTCACGAGCTCTCACTCGCGATGCTCGGGGACGTGCTCGACGCCTGCACGGCGGTCGGGCCGACGACGATCGTGACGGGTGACTCCGGTGCGCAGATGCTGGCGCACGGTGCCGGTGCCGACGCCGTGAGCGATCCGGGCAGCGGCCAGGGCGCTGCCGTGCACGCGGCGCTGGCAGGGCTCGAGCGAGGCCAGGTGCTCGTCGTGAACGCCGACCTGCCCTGCCTCGAGCCCGCGGACGTGCGCGCTCTCGCCGCGCAGGTGCCGGTCACCGCGGTTGCGCTCGTCGAGGCCGCCGACGGGACGACCAATGCGCTCCGCCTGCCGGAGCCGGACGTGTTCGCCCCCTTGTACGGGCCCGGCAGCGCCGCGCGCTTTCGCGCGCACGCGGCAGAGCAGGGATTGATCGCGGTGTCCGTCCCGATCCAGAATCTCGCCGACGACGTCGACACGATCGACGACCTGCACCGGCTCGCCGAGCGCTGTGGCCCTCGCACGAGAGCATGCCTCGCCGGGCTGAGGGTCGCGCCGCTGTGAGGGTCGCGGTCCTTTCCGGCGGCGTGGGCGGCGCTCGCTTCGTGCGCGCCCTCGTGGAGGCCGTCGGCCCCGCACCGGTCACGGTCGTCGGCAACGTCGGAGACGACGTCGACGTGCTCGGGCTCCACGTCTCTCCGGATCTCGACTCGGTCCTCTACGCGCTCGCCGGCCTGAACGACGAGGCGCGCGGCTGGGGCCGCGCCGGCGAGACCTGGCAGGCGCTCGGGACCGTGGCGTCCCTCGGCGGCGAGTCGTGGTTCAGCCTCGGAGACCTCGACCTCGGACTGCATCTCGTGCGCACTCAGGCACTCCGTCTCGGCGAGCCCCTGTCAGCGGTGACCGCGCAGCTTGCGGCTGCGCTGGGGATCGAGACGAGGCTCCTGCCGGCGACCGACGACGCGCTGCGCACGTGGATCACCACGCCCGCGGGCGAGTTCCCCTTTCAAGAATGGTTCGTCGGGCGCGGCCACCGGGACGAGGTGGACGGGGTGCGCTTCGACGGCGCCGAGACGGCGACCGCCGCGCCCGGCGTGCTCGACGCGGTCGACCAGGCCGACCTGCTCCTGATCGCGCCGAGCAATCCCTTCGTGTCGATCTGGCCGATCCTCGCCGTCCGCGAGCTGCGCGCGGCCCTGGCCGCGCGCCGCGTCCTCTGTGTGGCCGTGAGTCCTCTGATCGGAGGCCGGGCCGTGAAAGGCCCCGCCGACCGGATGCTCGCGCGGCTCGCCGGGGGCACGAGCCCGCGCCAGGTCGCGCAGCTGTACGAGGGCCTGATCGACGCTCTCGTCGTCGACGAGGCTGACGCGGGCGACCTCGACGGGCTCGGCGAGGTGCGGCCGGTCGTCACGCGTACGCTGATGGTCGACGCGGACGCGCGCCGCCGCCTGGCAGAGGCGGCGCTCGGCGTGGTGCCGGCATGAGGGTTGCGGTCGTAGGCGGCACGGGCGACTTCGGTCTCGCGCTCGCACGCGTGCTCGTCGAGGCCGGCGAGGAGGTTGTGATCGGCTCCCGCGACCGGGCGCGCGCGCAGGCGAAGGCCGACGAGGCCGGCGCAACGGGTGCGGCAAACGAGGATGCCGTCCGCGGCGTCGATATCGTCGTGCTTGCCGTGAAAGCCGACGCCGCTCTGCCGACCGCCGAGCTGCTCGCGGCGGCGATCGGCGCCACTCCGGTGTTGAGCGTGGCAAGCGAGCTGCGCTTCACGAAGGAGGGGGTCCGCCCGACCGAGGACGAACGTTCGATCGCCGAGAGGACGCAGGACATCCTGCGTGCCCCGGTGGTCGCGGGCCTGCATTCGCTTGCCGCGGCGTCGCTCGCCGGTGGCAAGGCGGACGGCGACGCGCTCGTGTGCGGCGACGACCCGGACGCGAAGAGCCGGGCGCTGGAGCTCGCTGCCGGGGTGGTGACGGGGCGCGCGCTCGACGCAGGGCCGCTTGCGAGCGCCCGTGCGCTCGAAGGCATGACGGCGGTGATCGTGAATCTCAACCGCCGCTACAAGGGGCACGCCGGAGTTCACATCGTCGGGCTGCCGTGAGCGGCTACTCGGTCGTTCCCGTCGTCGGCCTTCCGGAGCTGCGCGCCGGCGACGATCTGGCTGCGCTCATTCTCGACCGGATCGACCTCGAGGACGGAGACGTCGTCGTCGTGGCGCAGAAGGCGGTGTCGAAGATCGAGGGCCGCGTCGTGCGCCTCGACGACATCGAGCCGTCCGAGCGCGCGAAGGAGATCGCCGCCGACGACTCGGACCCGCGGCGGGTCGAGGCGATTCTCGGCGAAGCGCGGCGCGTCGTGCGCATCCGGCCGCCCCTCGTCATCTGCGAGACCCGCCACGGCTTCATCTGCGCCTCCGCCGGCGTCGACGCATCGAATGCGCCCGAGCCCGAGATGCTCGTGCTCCTCCCGCTCGATCCCGACGCGTCGGCGGCCCGGCTGCGGGACGCGTTGCTCGAGCGCGCAGGCCGCGACGTCGGCGTGATCGTGACCGACTCCTTCGGCCGCCCCTGGCGCCAGGGCACGACCGACGTGGCCATCGGCGCGGCCGGGGTCGAGGTGCTCCGCGACCTGAAAGGAGGAAGGGACCCGGTGGGGTACGAGCTGCACGCGACGGTGATCGCCGTCGCGGACGAGATCGCGAGCGCTGCCCAACTCGTATCGGGGAAGCTCGATCGGATTCCCGTGACGATCGTGCGCGGGCTCGACGTCCGCGGCGAGGGCCGGGCGACCGATATCCCGGTCCCACCGGAGCGCGATCTCTTCCGCTAAGGTCGGCTGCCCGATGAGCGACGATCCGGTCTCCGCTGCGAATGCGCTCCTGCGCGCGAAGGGGTATGCCGAGCGCGAGCTGTGGGTGCAGCCGGCGCCGCGCGGAAAGGCGCTGTTGAAGGGGAACAGGATCGTCAGCCCGCTCAGCGACGACGCCGTCCTCGTCCTGCGCGTGGTGCAGGAGCTGCTCCCGTCCAGCTCAGAGCTCGGCGGCCGCATGCTTCGGCCGGCCGACCTTCGCGCCCGGCTTGCCCAGGCATGAGCGCGGTCAGACCGTGCGGCGGAGGCGCAGGATCGTCAGCGGTACGAGGAGAGCGAGCACCCCGTCGCTCGTGAGGCACCATTGGCAGAACGCGTCGATCAGCGCGATCTGCACGTAGATCAGGTACCCGCCGAACGCGAAGCCGGCGAGCGCGAATGCGGCTCCGGCCGCTCGGACGAGATCGGTGCGGAAGGCCGCGGTGGCACCGAGTACGACATAGCCGGCGAGGCCGAGCGCCGCGACGGGGATGCCCGCCAGCTCGGAGTACTTGGAGCGCTGCACGATCTCGCAGCCGCCGGTCGCACACGCGAGGGTCGAGCCGGTGACGTGCGCGTACGTGAGGTACGCGGTGATCCCCGCGCCGATCGTCGAGAGGGCGGCGACCGCGACGCGCAGGCGGCGGTCGGTCATTCGCTCAGCGCTGCGTCGAGCGCAGGCTCGAGCCCGGACGGCTCGAGCGAGCTGACCTGGACGAGCGTGAGCGCCTTGTCCGTCTTGCCGACGGCGAAGGTCGGCGTTCGGTCGACGCCGGCCTTCTGCGCGAACGCTGCGGCGGCATCGAGCTGACGTGTCACGGCCGGGGAGTTCATCGACGCAAGCATCCGGTTCGTGTCGAGGCCGGGAATCGCGTCACCGATCCCGCGCAGCAACGAGTCCGTCACCCAACCGGTGTTCTCGGTGCCCTGGTTCAGGTAGAGAAGAGCGATGACGTTCCAGAACCGGTCTTGCTGGCCGGCTGCCAGCGCCGTTCTGAGCGCCGTGGTCGAATCCGGGCCGACGAAGCTCATGCCGTTGAAGACGATGCGCACCTTGCCGGGGCGGACGTACTTGTCCACGATCGTCGGCAACGACGTACGCTCCCAGTCGCCGCAGTAGGGGCACTGGGGATCCGCGAACTCCACCAGCGTGACGGGTGCCTTCGGCGAGCCGAGCACCGCGCCGTTCTGCGGGACGTTTCGGAGCATCGCCGC
>Ga0187778_10000048_pt1 | contig 69300 bp, 60 predicted proteins | sample 1015_Q2_SP5_20_M_FD_132418 | JGI IMG/M metagenome (GOLD analysis project Ga0187778, IMG submission 132418) | Tropical peat soil microbial communities from peatlands in Department of Meta, Colombia - 1015_Q2_SP5_20_MG | ecosystem: Environmental > Terrestrial > Soil > Wetlands > Peat | place...
ACTGTACGGGTGAACAGAGGGGGTAACTCCCCGCTAGGTCGGGCGTTGGTTCCGCTTATTGGAAATGAAAAGTGCGTATTACCGGATTGATCTGTTATCGGCGCGTCTGCGGGAGAGCACCGACCGGAAAGCAGGGCCACGAACTCATCTTCGTTATAAATCGGGTACTTCTTGTTCTTGTTTTTCTTGTCCACATTCGGGGGCCAGTCTTTCCGCTTAATCCATTTCTCCTTCTTCACGCATTCCCCGATGCCTCGGTCGTTTAGGAAAACGACGACCTTGAGGAACGTGTTGAAAATCATCGATGCTGCGTATTTCTTTGTCAGCAAAAATTGTTTGAAGTCGAGCATGTCGTCGCGTGTGATTTCATCGAGGTAGGTTTTCTTGCAGGACTCAAGGAATAAATTGACTGCATTCTTGTATCCATTGTAGGTCTTGCGGGCCTTCTGCTCACTCCGCTTGATGTACTCTTGTGCTTCGAGTGCCAGCCGCTTCCGGTCGGCTTTGTTGGGCTGTGCAACGATGGCCTGAACTCCGTTCAAGAGCCGCGCCTCAAGAACTTTCCGCTGTGCATCCGCTTCGACCACATTCGACCCTGCGGGAATGCACGGGCGCTCGCCCTCGCCACGGAAGCGCAAGTAAAATCTCGTGGCATTCTTGTCAGCAATCGGTGAGCCGTTGCGGGAATATTCCACTGGTCTGAGGGCATATTCCCCCTTCTTGTTGAGCCGCTGGTACAGCACGATTTTCGTTGCCACAACGCCCTTCTCCAGTATGAATATTACTGAGGCAAAGTGATTTGCAGCCTCAGTTTTTTGGAGTTGGGCAACAGTGCGGGCAACAGTTGCGAAGGAATGTGCGTTTTTATTGAATTTTTGAGGAATTGGTGGAGCCGATGGGATTCGAACCCACCAACCTATCTGTAAGTCCTGATGATTCTATTGGCCTTAGTTCACTGAATCCCCGAAAAGAACCCCTCTAATGGCCCATTTTGGACCGAAGTTGGACCGAAATTCTGGGGTGAGCCCCTAGGATAGCACAAATTCTTTGGACACAGTTTCAGGTTTCCAATAGGCGTTCAACCAAAACTCTTAGACCTGGAACGCCAAAAATCCTTTCAGAATATGTGTGCTATCCTTGAGCCATGGAAATTACGCTCAAGATTCCCGATGAACTTGCTCAGCAGGTTGCTTCTGAAGGCAAGGAACCTGCACGCGTTGCACTCGAAGCGTTGGCGTTAGAAGGCTATCGCACTGAGCGACTCTCGGAGTCTGCCATTCGCCAGCTGCTGGGTTTCGATAGTAGGATCCAGGTGCACGCCTTCCTAAAGGAGCATGGCGTTCCCCTGCACTACGACATTTCTGATCTGCAGCGGGACCGAGAAACGGCCGAGCGTAGGCGCACAAAGGGTGGCAGTCCAGAATCCCCTTACGAGCACGGTCGGGGATGATCGTTGTAGCAGACACTTCTCCAATCAACTATCTGATCCTCATCCAGGTAATTGACATTCTCCCTAAAATGTACGGTCGTGTTGTAATTCCTCAGTCTGTGCGCGAAGAACTTGTGCGTCCGTCGGCACCAGAGTCGGTCCGTTCTTGGGTCGAATATGCGCCTCCATGGCTCGACGTTCGGACGCCTCGAAGTGTTCACGACGTGTCGCTGACAAGGCTCGATGTGGGCGAGCGAGATGCAATCATGCTTGCGACAGAACTGGGCGCTGATCAATTGATCGTTGACGACCGTGAAGGACGACGAGAGGCCGAGCGACGCGGAATCCTCGTTATGGGAACCCTTGGAGTATTGCGGGAGGCCGGTACTCTAAAACTACTGGATATTCGAGTCGCTGTTGAGCGCCTCCAAACTACAAGCTTCTATGTTGCCCCGGAAGTTCTCGCAAGTTTATTGAAAGAAAGGACGTAGCATTTCGCGGGTTGCAGTCTCGAGTGTTGCGTGTCAGGCGTCGTTGGTTCGATCGTTGTTTCGTTATCCACTCCAATCATTTTTTCTCGCCTGCGATTGACGTTTTTCGAAAATCGGTACTCTGAGTAAGTAGAGGGAAGATTGTCCCGAATGCAGAGCGGCATCTCGAAGCTGTAGGAGTGTGAACAAGAGGTGGTAGTCTCCTTGACGGGAAAGGAGAGAGCGCGTACTCTCCTTTCCCAGATAGGAGAGAGCCTTTGACGAAACCGGTTGAACTTCCGCAGGGCACACTCGAGATGCTCATCCTCAAGGCGGTCTCGCTAGGTCTGCTGCATGGGTACGGCATCCTGCTGCGCATCCAGCAGATCTCGGGTGAGCGCCTCGAAATCCTGCAGGGTTCCTTCTACAGCGCCATCTATCGTCTTGAGCGCCGGGGCTGGATCAAAGGCGAGTGGGGTGAATCGGTGAACAATCGCCGCGCTCGCTTTTACTCGCTCACCGCTGCCGGTACGCGTCACCTCAAGGCCGAGACCGCCAAATGGATCGACATGGCCACTGTCGTCGCCGGCATTCTCGACACGAAGGTGGAGGAGATATGAGTCTCCTCGCCGCAATTCGCAAGCTCTGGCACTCCGTCGCGCCACGCACCCACAGCGACGTCGAAGAAGAGTTTCGTACTACCCTTGACGCTTACCAGGAAGATCTAATCCGGCAGGGCTTCCCCGAAGATGAAGCCCGCCGCAAAGCCCGCATCGATCTCGGTCGGCCCACCGCGCAAAACGAAATTTACCGCGACGCCATCGGCCTCCGCCTCTTCGATGAGTTAGGCGGAGACATCCGCTACGGCCTCCGCGCGCTGCGCCGCAACCCTGGCTTCGCCGCCGTCGCCGTGGTCTCACTGGCGCTCGGCATCGGCGCCACCACGGCGATGTTCTCGCTCATCTACGCGGTCCTGCTGCACCCGTTTCCCTACGCCGGCGCCGACCGCATCATGAACCCTGTCATCATCGAGGAGCAACATCCTGACCAGCCTATTTGGTTTCCCCTGAGCAAGCCACAGTTTGATGACCTGCGCCTTGCAGACTCTGTCGATTCAGCGCTTGGCTTCAACAACGCGCAAATGGAGATCACCGGCGGCGCACTACCGGAAGACATCTCGGGCATCTACCTCACAGAGAATGCCGGGAGCTTCTTTGGTGTACGCCCGCTTCTCGGCCGCAACATCGAGCCATACGATGCGGAGAACGGCGGCCACTCCGTCGTTGTTCTCAACTACCGCTTCTGGCAGCGCCACTTTAGCGGCGATCCCTACATCATCGGGCAAACCCTGGAAATCAATCATGCCTCCTACACCATTATCGGGGTCATGCCGAGCAGCTTTGCATTCAATGACTCCACCGGCGTCGGCGATGTCTACCTGCCGGGGAGTCTAATGCAAGGTCTTTTCAACGTTCCCTATCTCGCTTACTTCCCGTGGATCAAACTCCGGCCGAATGTCACACTTGCCGCGGCCAGCGCTGCCCTTGAGCCCATCGTGCGCCAGTTTGCGAAAGAACATCCCGAGCGCTTTGCCGATCACTGGCATCTCGCGCTGCAACCCATCATCGTGCCTTACCAGCAGGAAACTGGCCGAACGCTGACGCTTCTTCTCGCAGGCGTCGTGCTGCTGCTAATCATCGGCTGCGCCAACTGCTCCATTCTTCTTCTTGCCCGTGGCCGGGCGCGCCAGCATGAGCTCGCTATCCGCAGTGCGATCGGCGCCAGTCGCTGGCGCATCGTCCGTCAGTTGCTCGTCGAAGCCGTCGTCATCTCCTGCACGGGCGCCGTCCTTGGCGTTGCTGTGTCTTACTGGCTTGCAAAGCTTCCCTTGTTGCTTTCTCCGGATTCCTTTCCAGCCGAATCCGTCATTCGCATCAACGCTCCCGTCCTCGCGTTCTCCGTCGCGCTCGCGCTGCTCTGCGGTATGCTCTTCGGTCTCGTCCCCGCATTGCGGCTCTCGCGTGCTGATTCGGCGGGTATGGCCCTCGGCAGGCAGATTGGGGTTGTCAGTGCTCCCGCGAAGCATCGCTGGAGCGTTCTCATCGCCGCGCAAGTCGCGCTCACGCTGTTGCTCATGGCCACTGCGGGCACCGCCATCCGCAGCTTTCTCCAGCTTATGCAGATGCCCCTTGGCTACGATCCCGCAAATGTCATGAAGGTCGGAATCATGTTGCATGCCCACGAACAGGGCGAGTGGAGCCGCATTCAGTCGCGCGAAGCGCGCACCGCTTACATCGAGCAGATCCGGGAGAAGATTGCATCCGTTCCCGGTGTCTCCACTGTCGCTGTCGGCACCGATACCACGCCGCCCGATACGGGCGATCAGAGCGTCTTCAACATCGACGGAACTCGCGATCGCGAGCAGCCGCAAGCCCGTGTGATGCGGGTCGACCAGCGATATTTTGCCGCGCTCCGCATCCCTGTGCTTGAGGGTCGCGTCTGGAATACCGATGAAGACGCCCGCGGAGACTTCGTCGCGGTCGTTAATCACGCTTTCGCGACGCGCTATTGCTCCTCGTCCGATACCTTGGGCCTACAGTTACGCATTCCCGGTCTCACACCTCGGAATCGCTACCAGGTCGCTTCCCCGCAAAGCACGGCCCCGCGTCAGATCATCGGTGTCGTCGGCGATGCGCGCAACGATGGCCTCGATCGCCCCGTCGTCCCCGCCATCTACGTTCCGTACACCGCCGTGATGCCGAACTACGTGCAGTTCTTCGTCCGCACCCAGGGCGATACGCTCGCCTACCTGCACTCCATCCGCGCCGCTATCGCATCCGTCGCTTCCGACCAGCAGATCTCGAACGGCTCCTTCAACGGCACCTTCACCCTCAATGAAGCCCTCAAGCAAGACGATCAGTACAGCCGCCAGCGGCTCTTTTCCATATTGTTTGGCATCTTTTCTGCCATGGCGCTCGCGCTGGCACTGGTCGGCATCTTCAGCGTCGTCGCTTACAGCGTTGCGCAGCGCACTACGGAGTTCGGCGTCCGCCTGGCGCTCGGCGCGCCGCGGGCGCATGTCCTGTGGATCGCCGCGCGCATCGCGTTCGTCAGCACGGCCGTGGGCATTGTCATCGGTCTTGCCTTTGACAGCTTTCTCGGCGCCGTCCTCGCCCACTGGATGCAAAGCGCCTTTGCCGCAGGCAATCTGTTCACGGCCGCCGCGCTCCTCGCTCTCAGCGCACTCCTCGCCTGCCTGTTGCCCGCCCGCCACGCCATCGCCGTCGCACCCGCCGAAGCTCTCCGCCATGAATAAATCGTCTCCCATTTGACCAGAGCGCGGGGTGCCCTGTGTGGGAGTCACTCGCTTCCAGCTGAAACTAGTGTCCAAGGAAACCTTTTCTCTGAGTCACACGTTCTATAAACACGGACCACCGCCCATCAAGTTGAGTAGCCCGCTCTAGCGCAGGTGCAAGGAACCAGCCTTGACGAAACTGGAGGGTCAGATGCCGAAGACCTCGAACCCGCCGCCTTTGGTGAACAGCGTTGACCTCCGGGGCCGGCCGATCGAGCCTGGCGTGCTCTCAGCTGCCAATGAGGTCGCCCCGAAGGCACTCTCCTACGCTGAGAAATTCGTCGGCGATTCCTGTGTCGCAATGAATCTCCTGGAAGAGGCAGCGGCGACGGTGTCAGAAGCTGTCCGTGCCAAAGAAGCCGCCCAGGCTCCTCCTGTTCGTGACATGCGGGCGTATGTCTATCGCGCCTTCCTACGCAGAATCGCCGACGAGCGGCGAAGCGAGGAGCGACGGCGGCAGGCCATTGAGGAACACTTTGGCACCGATGAAGAGGCCAGCGTTGAGGCCGAGACAGAGCGTAAGCTCGCCCTGAAGCAGGTCTTGAGCCTGTGCGACAGGAAGACACGAGAGATCATCTGGAGTCGAATCGAAGGGCGTTCCTGGGATGACATTGCATATGGCTGTGTCATGTCAAATCACGCAGCAAGGCTGCACTACAGCAAGGCCTTGAGGGCGATCCGAGACGCTCTCAGAACCGACCCGCAACGGTATATCGAAAAAGTGAAACTACGGGAACGCGATGCGCGCAGGAAGGCTCGCCTGATCTCTCGATTTGAGAGGATTTATGTGCGTCTGCTGATTCGGGCGGTTCGAGCGGTCCGAGGCAAAGATGTGACTCCCGTGATCTTCCGAATGCGCATCAGCCACCACGAGAAAGAAGACATTCTCGCCGAAGTGGATAGCATGTTCGAATAGAAGTCTCCTGCCTTTAAGATCATCCGTCGATATCGCCTGTCGTCCGCGTATCCAGAGACATTTCTTCAAAAGAGAGCCTCTATATACATGAGGGGAATTTTCGGCGTTTCCCATTCGCCTGGCGGAGCCGGCCCACTTCGGTGAGCCGCTAGGCGCTGCGATCGGCTGACAGACGACCAGCCGCTCGTGAAGGGAAAAACCTCTGGTTTGAGGGTTGCGTGGCCGTGTGCCTTGTGAGCCCGCAAATCACGCCGGAGAAGGTCTCAGAATCCGTTGCCCGAATAGAGGAGGAATCTTGGTCGGAAATGCTCTGCTTGTCACCATTGCGATCCTGCTTGGGTATTTGTTCTGGCTCATGGGAGAGCTGAAGTTCATCGCCCCCTACAAGGTGGTTTTATTCCACGAGTACGGCCACATCGTTTTGGCGTGGCTTGGACTCTTGTTCCTGAATGTCTTTGCTGCCGTCTACCTAATCGGACGCAAGTTTTTCCTCAAAGATGCGGGACGCAAGCTGTGGCACGTGGATATCGAGGCAAATCGCGGCCTCATTCATGTGCCCCGTCCTGATTTGGATGAGGAGCCCCTCTGAAATGTCGCGCGATTTCAGTCCCGATTTGGATAGCTTCCGCGAGGTTGCGAGAGAGAGACGGGAGAAGCCTCCGGAATCCAGTCGAACCGAACGCGGCCGCGCCTCAAGGCAGAAAGAGGAAGACAGAGATCTGTCACGACTGCCGGAGGTGCAAGAGGCCCGCCCCAGGGAAGTTCCGGCGAAAGAGGCTCGCACCGTTCTTTATGACCGCTATCGAGGCTACGAGTTGCGGGAATCGGAAGCCCAAACGCTCACGGATCTGGGCAAGTTCCGCGTTATTGCTGCCGACGATCTCGCCCGCTTTGCCTACAACGGTGACCGGCCCCGAATGGAGCAGGAAACAGCAAACCTCACTCGCCAAGGACTCGTAGAGGAAAAGAGAGTGGAAACCTCGCTCAGCAGGAGCACCCGAATGTACACGCTGACGAAGACTGGCCGCAGGCTGCTAGTGAAGTCAGATCGCGCACAAAACGGGCAGGAAGTCTACTCCGGCTTGGTGAAGCCCAGGGAGGCCAAACACGATGCTGAACTGTACAGGCTTTATCAGAAAGAGGCCTCTCGAATCGAAACGCGAGGCGGCAGGGTGCGCCGCGTGGTTCTTGACTACGAATTGAAGAAGAACGTGAACCGGGACCTGATGCGTTTGGGCCGCGAGAAAGACGATATTGGGAAGAAGCAGGAAGTAGCCGAGCGGTATGGACTGCGGGTCGTCGAGGGGCGCATTCCCGTGCCAGATATGCAGATTGAGTACGAGATGCCGGAACAGGGTATGGCCCGCGTGAATCTGGAGTTGACAACAGAAGACTACCGGCCGCGCCAGCTCGCCCAGAAAGCGCAAGCCGGATTCACGATCTACAGCCACCGGGAAGAGAGCGCGCGTGTGCGCCGAATTTTGAATGACCGGGAGCTGACCGCGGAGATTCTTTCGCTATGAATATTCCTCAGGAAAAGACAGAAGCCCTTAAGGCTTTCGGGTACACCGAGGCCGAGGCACGGTTTCTCTATATCGTAGCGACGCACTCGGGATATTTCTTGGCGCGCCAGTTCCTCAACTTCGTGGGGGCCAAGCGCGGCTACCGCACACACTCGCTCGCCCAGAAGCTCGTTACTCTGGGCCACGGCACGATGCGCGAATACCGCCAGAATGGATGTATCTATCATCTGTACTCCCGCAAGCTCTACGCCAGGATTGGCCATGAGAATCTTCGCAATCGCCGCAGGCATCGCTTGGAGGCTATCCGGACACGTCTTCTGGGCCTCGATTTCATCCTTGCAAATCAGGGGCTCCAGTACCTTGAAACGGAAGGAGAAAAGGTCGCTTATTTCTGTGACGAATTGCACATCGCAAAGCAGCACGTTCCGGTGAAGGTTTACGTGGGTAGGCCCGAGAGCCAGCCAACACTCCGCTATTTCGTGGATCGATTCCCGATGTTTCTCGGTTCTCCCTCTGCTTCTGTTCCTCCTGTGGTCACCTTTTCCTACGTGGATCCGGGCCTTGAGAGTCTGGCTGCCTTCGTTACGCACTTGAGGCAGTATCAACCGCTTTTCCGCGAGCTTTCGGCATTCCAGTTTCTCTACGTTTCGAATAGTCCGCTGCATTTCGCTAAGGCTACGGAATTGTTCATTTCCTTGGTCGAGGCGCCGCTCCAATCGGACCTAGCAACGGACCTGGTCCGCTATTTCAAGACGCAGATGATTTGGGAGACGTCCGAGTTCAGAACTCTCGGCAAGCAGGACCTGCTGTTCTTGAATCAAGCGAAGCAGAGATTCCAGGGAGAACGCTTCGAGATGCTGCTGAGGAACTGGAAGGCAGGACGCATCACCGAAGCTGAAATTGGGGCAGAGTTTCCCGCGAGCAAGGCGATACGGAGGGTCGACTTCCGGACCTTCCTGATGGCAAAGCAGCCTGACTTTCGAGCGAAAGACGATGAGCCCTGCCTGAACGGTCGAGAGAGGTGAAGTTCAGGGGACCGTTCTGTCTGAGTTTGGCTTTGAAAATCGGTGAAGCCCAGAAGAGTCAAGGGGATAGAGCAGCGCGGAGCATGAAAGGCGACGGGGCAAAGATACGTGCTTGTGCGGGAGCGACCCGCTGGGTCGCTCCCGCACAGCGGCGCATGTAACCGCGCCGCTCATCTTTGCCCCGTCGCCACAGAGAGAAAGGAGAAGCAGCAATGCCAATCGTCCGGAAGGAACCAACCATCGTGAAGCGGGAAGTCCGTCTCGAACAACCCGTGAATGATTTGCTCGATGACTATGCCCGGTTCATTGAAAGCAGGGTGGATCACGTTGTCAATTCTGTGCTGAAAAAGACGCTCGCTCGAGACCGTGACTACAAACGCTGGAAGAGCCACGAGAGCCGGGCTGAGACCACATCACCAGCGACTCGCAAGGCAGGTTCCTAATGAATGGCATCCTGGACTATCGGCATTCCGTTGCCGGCGTGCTGGCGCTCGCGACCGGGCTCGCGCTTTCCTATCTCTATCCGTTCCCGGAGTCGAACATCTTTCTCCGCGTGATTGCCATACGTGCTCCCGAAGCGTATGGGAGCTTCAAATACCTCACCCTGGCGATGATGTACGCAACCCCTTGGCTCGCTTATTCCGTGGTTCTTTCGGGCGTGTATATCTTTACGCTGAAACTGCAGCGGCCCGACAAGCCTGGTCGCTTGCCGCGCTACCCCGAACCACGTAGGCGTGAGCAGCTCTTCCTGGTTCTCGGTGAGGTGCACCACCCGCGTAAGCCAACGCCTAGTAAGAACCCCAAATGGCTGGTGATTCCCGAGCGGGGACTCTACACCGGCGTCGCCATCTTGGGAGCGGTTGGCAGTGGCAAGACCAGCTGCTGCATGTATCCGTTTGCGGAGCAGATCCTCGCCTATCAAGCACACGATCGGGGAAAGCGCATTGGCGGGTTGACCCTCGAAGTGAAGGGCGACTTCTGCCACAAGGTGCGCGGAATCCTCGAGCGCCACCGGAGGGAAGAGGACTACATCGAAGTGGGCCTCGACTCCGCGTATTGCTACAACCCCTTGCACAACGACTTGGATGCCTATGCCCTGGCCTACAGTATCGCCACTCTCCTGAACAACCTGTTTGGCAAAGGCAAAGAGCCCTTCTGGCAACAGGCCTACACCAACCTCGTGAAGTTCATCATCCTGCTGCACAAAGTGGCCTTTGATTACGTCACGCTGTTCGATGTCTATTGCTGTGCCATCTCGCCGGAACTTCTGGAGCAGAGGATCCAACAAGCGGAGGCGACGCTTCTCGATCGGCATTTCGTTTTGATCGGTAAGAACGTCTATCAAGAGCATGTCGAGGTTCTTCTCGATTTCGATTTCGTGGCCGAGGAAAGCAACGGCGAGCAGCTGTACCGTGCCGCGGCGACACCTGAAATCGAACGGCATCTCCGGAAGCATGCCATCCCTTACCAGAAACAGAAGGCTTCGGCCTCTGACAAGGCCGACCCAGATAAGAGAGCCAAACTAGAAGCCGTGAAGCGCTGGTTCGAGGACGACTGGCAGCGCATCGAGCCGAAGCTGAGGACCTCGATTGTCGAGGGGATTTCGGTGTTTCTTTCGCTCTTCGACGACAACCCAAAAGTGAAGTGGCTCTTCTGCCCCCCGAAAGAATGTTACGACCCCCAGGCCAACACCGATTTCCAATATGGCAAGCCTCTGCCTTCCTTCTCCTGGCTCATCGAGAATGGCAAGGTCTGCGCCCTCAATTTCCCGATCAGCATGAACCCCGGCTTAGCCAAGGCGATCGGGGTCATGATGAAGCTGGACTTCGAACGCGCGGTTCTGAATCGCATCCCCCAAATCGAGACGCAGACGGATCAATGTTTCCGCCAAGTCTTTTTCCTGTGTGACGAGTATCAGCATTTCGCAACCGTAGGGGAAAACGAGCCGACCGGCGATGAAAAGTTCTTCAGCCTCTCGCGCCAGGGGAAGTGCATTGCAATTGTCGCCACACAAAGTATCAGCTCGCTCAAGTCCACGCTGCCGGGTGAGACCTGGCGCGCGCTCCTGCAGACCTTTCGCACCAAGATATTCCTGGCCCTGTCGGACGATTTTTCGGCCAAGATCGCTAGCCAACTTTGCGGGCGGGAAGACCAATTTAAGGTGGCCTACAACGTCTCCGAGACGGGGCATGATACGCGGGTAAGTTTTGTGACCGGAAAGGCCCTCGCAAACCGGGCCAACATCACGACTTCCAAGAGCTACATCCAGCAGAACGACTATCGCTTCGACATGAAGACGTTCACGGAGCTGCGCAACGCGCAGTCCATCACCGTGGCGTATGACGGCATTAATCCGATACCCCCACTGTTCTGTTACCTGAAGCCGTATTACAACGACCCGAACAAATCGTACTTTCGACAATTGGCCGATGGAGAGCTCTGATGAATACGCCGAAAAGACAGGTGCACCAATTCCAATCTGCGCGGTAAACTCGTCGCGGTCAATAGAGTCATCGGGCAAAGGAGGCTCGATGGCTCGCAAGCGGTTTCAGCGAGGCAGTGTGTATCTGTGCGGAAAAACGCCTATGTGGTACGGGCGATACCGCGAGGATGTAGTCCGAGAGAACGGAGAGAGAAAGCGGATCAGGCGCAACGTGCTGCTGGGATCTAAGAAGGAATATCCCACGCAGCGGCTCGCAGAACGCGCCTTGGACCGCCTGCTCTTCCGAATCAACGATCCGGGCTATCGTCCTTCCCGAGTGGCGTCCGTTGCGGAGTTCGTGGAGCGCTGGAAGGCTCAAGTGCTCTCCCAGCGCAAACCTTCCACGAAGAAAGCTGCGGAGTCGCACCTCGGCACGTACATCCTGCCCCGATTGGGAAAATTGAGGCTCGATGAATTAGGAGTCGAAAATCAGCAAATGTTCGTGGGGTATCTCTCCGGACGGGTTTCTCGGAAGACGGTTCTCAATGTCGTGGGCACGCTTTCCTCGATGCTGAACACGGCAAAGAACTGGGGCTACCTGTGCGAGGGTGTCAGCGTCAGTCGGCTGGTGCTTCCAAAGCGGGAAGTGAGGCAACCGGCGAGAACCTTCACCCCGGAGCAGGCAAGAGCGATCATCGAACGGGCGCAGGATCCGTGGCGCGTCATGTTCGCGATTGCGGCTTATGCCGGCTTACGGGCGGGCGAGATACTCGGGCTTTCCGTCGAAGATGTAGACCTAACACGCGGCGTTCTGAACATCAGGAAAACCGCATGGTATGGGCAGATTCAAACGGCAAAGTCCGTAGGAAGTGAGAGCACGATTCCGATCGCGGAGAACCTGGCGGAGATGTTACGGAAAGTCATCGGCGAACGGCAAAAGGGGCTGCTGTTCATCAACAAAGCGGGCCGACCGTACACATCTTCCGGGAAAGTGGTTCAGAAGAGACTGTGGCCGCTGTGCGATGCGTTGAAAATCCCTCGAGCAGGCTTTCATGCCTTCCGGCACATGCACGCCACAATTCTCCTCGAAACTGGAGCTACTCCCAAGGTCGCGCAAAGGCAACTCCGCCACGCGGATTCTCGGGTTACTCTCGACCACTACGCGCACCTGATTGATAGTTCTCACAGAGAAGCAGTTGAAAGAGTGGCGGCATATTTGGACCGAAGTGGACCGAAACTTAGCGGATCGGTGAACTAAACAAAGAGGTTAATTGGTGGAGCCGATGGGATTCGAACCCACGACCTCCTCGATGCCATCGAGGCGCGCTCCCAACTGCGCCACGGCCCCACCGATAGGACGACTCCTAAAGTCTAGCATACCTCTCCTCCGGCGCCCCTAAAGCATCCTCGTTTTTTGCCGATGTCTGCTGGTGAGGAGGCTTTTCTTAAATGACATTTCCTAGAGTTCTCTCATGGTCTGCACTTGCCCTTTTGGCCTTCGGCCTTGTTTTGGGCGGATGCAATTCGTCTTCGCCAGGTAACTCAAACCCCCTTTCGTCGGTTCGCAACTACAACGGCACTGCTTCGGTTGGAGATTTCCTCACGATATCGCTCGACCCCAGCGCCCAAACCATTACGTACAACAATTTGACAAACGGCCAGCAAGGGACCGTGCCTTACACAAAGAACAGCGACGGCAGTTACGCAATCACTGATCCCACGGGCAACCTGCTAGTGGCTTACGAAGTTCCGGGTTTTGTAATGGTGGTTGAGTCGGCAAAGTCCGGCCCTTCCCAGAACACTCCTGCTCTGATTACCGCCATCGAGACCGCACCTGCCTCGCTCTCCAGTTTTGCCGGGAAGAACTTTAACTATCTGCAGTTTCGCACGGCTGCCGGAGGCCTTGAGATTGGAACCGTAACCATCGATGGACAAGGCAATATCACGCATGATGGCTATTGGCCGATGACGCCTATCGCAGGCGGCGGTTCGTATTTCACCAGTGGCACTTTTCCAGCCTCGAGCATTCAAGAAGACTCCTCGGGAAACTTCTTTACCATAACTGAGCAGGACTCCTCGAAGGATGTCGTTTTCGGTACGCAAAATGGGCTGTGGGCTGTTGACACAGGGAATGGCGCTGTCCTCGGTCTGCCCAAGGCCGCTTCGCCGTCTTTCGATCCGGCCAGCGCCGGCACGTACACTGCGATCTACTATGAAAAACTCAATGCGCGAACCGGTATGGGTAACGTCGAAACCGGAACACCATCGGAAGGCATAGGAACTGTGGTTGTCTCCGCAAACGCCTCGGTCACGATTACCGGCAGCCAAGGCAATACCCTCGCGACGGGCACTTTGGTTCCGGTTGCGAATACCTCCTACCTCTACGACGGCACAGGCAACACCCTTTCCGATCCTTGCAACGGGCTGTTCACCGTGAGGACCACGGCGGGCGGCATTCAGCAGGATCTCTTCGTATCTTTCCAAGGCAATGCCGCCGTTCGCCAGCTTTCAAACGGCGCTGCCCTTTGTGCAGGGAGGCCAATACACCTATTTCTACGGCGTTGGCCTGAAGTAGAGCTGAGCTTCAGTCACAAAACACGAGGCCGGATTCCGTCTGTGACGGAATCCGGCCATTTGTTTTGTTGGTGATCCCAGAGAGGAAAACTTCGCGGTGCCAAGGTCCTGGTGATTCTCACACAGCGCACGCTTTATCTGTTATTTTTGCTAGGTCTTCCTCTCCCAGGAGCGATTCGTGCCGATACCTCTTGCCATACGACGTTTCGCGAAGCGGATCTTGCTTGCAGCCGTCGCAGTCTTGGCGGTCGTCTACACCGGTGACTATGTTTCCTTTCGTGCCCGAATGCTTCACCCGAAACCAAATAATCCCTTGGAATCCATCAAAGCCTTGCGGGTGCTCGCCATTCCAGAAAAAAATGGCAAGACCAGCTACGAAATCGATCAAGTGAATCCTGAGCAGACCGTCACCTGCGTGCATTCTTTGTTTCCCCACAGCGGATATTCGCCCTGTTGGTACGTGAAGCCGCGAATCAATCAACCGATCCCGATGTGAAGAGTTTGTGTTCACGCCGTGCGCAGGCAGACTTACACGGCAATGAAATGCCCCTCCCGAATCGAGGGGTAGCGTCAATCCGAGAGGGGCGCACTACACAAACGGTTGGTTCTAATCACGAGTCGATAAATTCGTCTCTTCGAACTCCAGGTTCTTCGTACGAACCGCCTCAAGCCGCGACGGATAGTTTCTTCACTACTTGCGGCAGGTCCCGGCGATTAATGGCGCGGTAAGTCCGCACCACCTCGTCGGTGGACAATTCGACCACTTTTCCGGACGCGCTTCCTTCCGCATGAATCAGCACGTCGTCCATCGACAACACGCCCACAGCCTTCCTGTCGATATCCAGCACCGGCAGCCGCCGAACTCTGCCTTCGCGCATGGTCAGCAGTGCTACATGGATCTCATCATCGGGCAAGCACGAATACAGTCTGTGGGTCATCACCTCGTCCACTTTCACCTGACCTGCCAATTTGTTTCGCGTTCCCAAGGCCATGCAGATGTCCCTGTCGGTGATCACTCCGCAGACTTTTCCACCGGGTTCCGTCACCGGCAAGAACCCACAGTTTCCCTTCCACATCAATTCTGTGGCCACGCCGAGGTTCGCGTCGTTAGGACACGTGTACGGGGTGCCCACCATAACTTCTCTCACTCTCATACTCTTCCCCCTTCTCCACCACTTTGACTCTTTGCGGTATGCGCACCACTTCCACTGAGCAATGCGCATGCATCGCCAATGCTTCGGAAACGCTACCCATGGCGAAGCGATCGAAACCGCGCCGCCCGTGCGAACCCACTACAATCAGGTCGGCATTCCATTCCTTTGCTGTATCGAGAATCGTTCTGGCCGGAGATTCTCGATCCACAGGCACGTCCGTGCTGACTTCCAAACCGCTTCTGCGCAGGATCTCTTTTCCCTGCGCTACAGCGGCGCGCGCGGCGTCCAGGGCGGAGTGATTCAGCTCCTCCACCTGGGCGAGTTGAAAATGCGGAAATTCTCCAAGCCAGAGCGCAAATTCCGGTACGGAAATGACTTTCACTTCCGTGCCGGTAGGCCACGGCCGTTCCGCTACCGACTTCACCGCCGCCGCCGAAAACTCTGAACCATCCGTCGCCACCAGGATTCGTTTCCCCTGCTTGCCCGGAACATATTCGCTTCCGCTGGGTCGAACAATCTCCACGGAACACATCGTATGGCGTAGTACCGCCCGGCTCGTGCTTCCGAACGCTAGCCTGGCCAGCGCCTTCAATCCGTGCGAGCCGACCATCAACAAATCTGCATGCCACTCCTCCGCGCACTCACTAATTGCGTGCCGCGGATTCCCGAAAATCACCTCAACTTGGGTTGCCCATCCCGCTGCCCCGAACTTTTCAGCTGCCTCTCCCAGGAACTTCCCCGCCGTCTCTTTGGCTTCGTCCAGAAGCAGCGGCGCGCGCGCGAAGAAAAAAGGATCAATCACGGTAAGGAAACAAAAGTGCGTTCCCAATGGCCAGGGCCGCGCCAAAGCTTCTTGGAGCACGACTTCCGATCCTTTGGAACCGTCTACGGCAATCAACACCCTCATTTCCCACCTCTCTTCCTGCCTGTCCCCTTGCTTTTAGCTCGCTCCTTTCGGCCGAGCTGCCTGCCAGCGAGAATGCATGGCAAACTCGGGTGGTCCGCGCGGGGTTTTCGAGGGCACATGAGTCTCAGCGGCAATGGTGTGGCAAAACCCTACACGTAGACCTTCAATTTAGCCAAAAGTGCAAGGCATGGACCGAATTGGTCAATGGGGCCGATTCGCACTAAGTTGTTACGAGAGAAAGAGTTAGTGTGTGAAAGTAGCGGAGAATCCTGAAGAAATTGCGTTTTTCTCCTCGCTTTTGCGTCTTTCGCCGCAGCGACCCAAACGCGGCTCCAAGTCGCAAGCGGTCACTTTGCAGGAGGCTGTGGCGGAGGAACTTCCGCGTAGCCTGGAGCAGCTTGCTTCAAATTGGGCTCCAGGCTTGCTGTTGCGTCGCCAATAGCCCAGCGGATTCCTCCACCCAGAAGGTTCAGGAAGAACTCGTTTTTCCAGTTTTCCGGGCGGTCACCCATGGCCATGTAAAAGACTCGCCCTTTGCCGTGCATTCGCGCCCAGGTTACCGGGTACGGTGCGCGTTGGTAGCAATTTCCCTTCATCCCCTGCGTGTCTAGCGTTAGAATCACGTGCAAGTCAGGCTGAAAATCTTTCAGCGAATACCACTCTTCGTTGAACTTGACTGGCGATATGACGCCATCCAAGCCTGGGAACTTTGCATCGTTCACAATCAGGTTCGCGTCCTGCAAGCGCGGATCGCTCCCGTGGATGATGAATTCGGCGCCGAGCATTTTGAGATACGGATCCTGCTGTTCGCCGTGCGCGATGTAGCGGTTGGAGCGGTCGGGCGGGTCCGGCAGCGGGTGAAACGTGTCGGCTGCCGCGTGCACGCCGACGAATCCCATCCCTTTGTGAATGGCGTCAAGCAGTTTCTTCTTACCTTCGGGCGACATGGGCGGCTTGCCGTCTGTGCCTAAGGTCGTCAGGTCACCACTGGTGAAAAAGACAACGGCGGCGTAGGAATGCAATTTGCCAGTTTCGAAAATTCGTCCGTCCTTGGTGACTCCCACATGAAAGCTGTACTTGTTCCCGAGGGCTGTCACCGAGTCGTCGATCAAGCTGGGCTTGCCGCCCACGCGCTTGACCGCATCGTGCTCGAAACCCGAAGACTTTGTAAAGACAAGCACTGATTTCGGTGCTGCCGAAAGCAGCCGCTTGGACACCACTACCCCCGCTCCCGTTACCGCGGCAGCGCGAAGAAATTCTCTGCGTCCGGAAAATGTCTTCATGGACTTCCTTTCATGGGTGTCCATCCGGATGCTCGCAACCGGGGAATTTCTCGAACACATAGTCTCCCGTCCAGCCAAGCTCCCGCATCCCCAATTCGGAGGAATAGTACGCCCCGCTGACCCAGCCCTTCAGATTTTCAAAGTGGCTACGCATAGTGCCGTGTTCCTCTACGGCTTGCGAGCCGGGGACATGTGAATTCGCCCCAGCGGTAGAAGTATCAGTCAACAACCCGTTCTTCTGGTTTTCGTCGAGGGAAGGGAAGCTCTTGGCGAATTGTTTCTCGGCTTCTGCTTCAAAAGCGGTGAGCGACTCGACTACCTCATTTTGCCGCTCCGGCGTGTCCACGCTCAGCAGGAGGTCCACGAAGCGGTTGACCTGCGCCTTCGTCGATCCGGGTACGATGCTTTCCGCCAGCGCGATCAAACTTTCGTTTTGCTGTGAGCTCAGAAATACGGGCTTCCAATCGGCCGCGCCAAGCTTTTCGGCTTCATTCAGTATTGCGGCATTCTTAAAGTGCTCGAAAATCGGATGGGACGGCCCCGCTAGCGGCCAAATTGCGCCAGCGCTCATACCAGCGAGCAGACGCTGCACCATCTCCCGCCGCGTCAACCGCCCGCTAAGCGCTGTTCCGCTTTCGATGACACGCAACTGGTTTTCCTGCGTGCTTAACATATTTTCACTGTTCCGCGCCGATGGTATCACCCACTTCCGACGCCTCACAAGGACTTGAAGAATCTCACCTGGTGACGGCAGATTGCTCCGACGCAAACCGTTTGCTAGCATCCGCTTTCGCATGAGATTCTCATGGCGCAAAAAACGAAACAGTCTTACGACGTAATTGTTGTCGGCTCCGGCGCCTCCGGTGGATGGGCATGCAAACGCCTCGCGGAAGCTGGCCTGAAGGTGTGCCTGCTGGATGCGGGCCGCCCGCAATCGGATCAGAACTTCTCCGAGCACAAGCCCGAGTTCGAGCTGAAATACCGTAACAGAACCAGGGAAATCCTGCGCAAGACCCGTCCCATCCAATCGATATTCGCTTGCGACGAATACACCGCCGATTGGTTCGTCAACGATCTGGAGGAACCTTACACGACGCCTTCGGACAAACCTTTCCTGTGGATGGGCCGCTTGCGCATCACTGGCGGACGCACCAACGTCTGGGGCCGCGTCAGCCTGCGCTATAGCGATTCAGATTTCAAGGCCGCTTCGCTCGACGGCTATGGCGAAAACTGGCCGCTCGGCTACAAGGAAATCGAGCCATACTACGATCTCGTCGAAAAATATGTTGGCATCACAGGCAGCGTGGAAGGCATCGAGCATCTCCCCGACGGCCAGTTTCAGCCTCCGGTTCCGCTCACTTGCCAGGAAACGCTCTTTCGCAATCGCGTGAAAGAAAAGCTTGGCCGCTTCGTGATCCCGATGCGCAGCGCGAATCTGACCAGGCCGCTCAACGGCCGCGGCCCGTGCCACTACTGCGGTCCCTGCGAGCGGGGCTGCATGACGCACTCGTACTTCAATTCTGCATTCACTACGGTGGCCGACGCACTCGCCAGCGGCAACTGCACCCTCATTTCAAACGCCATGGCGTACAAGGTCCTCATGGATGCGGATCGCAACCGCGCGCGTGGCGTTCTTTACATCGACCGCAACACGCGCCAGCCGCGCGAAGTCAGCGCGCGCGCTGTCATTCTCTGCGCGCAATCGCAGGAATCCGTTCGCATCCTCCTGAATTCCGCGACCCCTCAATTTCCAAACGGTCTTGCTAATTCCAGCGGCGTCCTCGGCCACTACCTTACCGCGCACGTCCGCAGTGGCGGCGGCTCGGGCGAATTTCCCTCGTTTGATACAAAGCCCTACGTGGAAGGAGGCGGTCCTCACAAACCGTGGGGTGTTTACGTCGCGCGCTTCCGCAATCTCCCCAAGGATCCACCCTACAAAAAATTCCTGCGCGGGTTTGGCTACGAGGGCGAATCGGCAACTAGTTTTAACTGGGGAGCTCCTGGATTCGGGGATGCTTATAAGAAAGCTGTGCTCGAGCCTCGCACGACCATCGAAATTACCGGGTTTGGCGAAGTTCTTCCGCGTTGGGACAATTTCGTCGAACTCGATCCCACCGTAAAAGACGTCTACGAAATTCCAGTCCTCAAAATCCACATGTCCGACGGCGAAAACGAGCGCGCCATGATTCAGGACATGGGCGATTCCGCAGGCGAAATGCTGGAAGCCGCCGGCGCCAAGAACATCCGCACCTACGCGCATCCTTCCGCTCCGCGCTGGGCGCTCCACGAAGCGGGCATTGCGCGCATGGGAGGCGACCCGAAGAAATCCGTGCTCAATCAATTCCAGCAAACGCACGACATCAAGAATCTCTTCGTGATGGACGCTTCAGGCTTCACTTCCAGCCCTTGCCAGAATCCGACGCTGACCATCATGGCGCTGTGTGTGCGTTCCTGCGATTACCTGATGGGGGAGTTGAAGCGCGGCGAAATCTGAGTCCAGATGTTTCGGGGAGCAACCCGTGCAGTTTCTGTGGCCGAATGCCTTCAGGTACTGGAACCAGGAATCATAAGTCTTTCGAAATGAGTCGATTAGACTTTTGGACCGGGTAAGGAGCAAGGCCGCAATGTAAATTGTATTACAATCTAATTTGCAGAGTAAAGTAATTTGCCGAGAAAAGTCAGTCTCTTAGATAAGCCTTCACAACCGTAGGGGAATAGCTAGGCGTGCTTTTCGGCTTCCTTGCTGGCTTCATCCAGCCAGCGCGCCAGTACCACTTGCGAATCCTTGTCAATGTCCGAGAATCCCACCCCCGCTCCCATGTTCATCTGCGAATAAACGACTTTTCCTTTGGCCTGAAAGAACGCTTCTCCCGCGTAAATCTTTACCAGAACCAGGCTTCCCGTCGGGAAGGGATTCATCATGTCCAGATAGCAGCCGTTGGCGCTCAGCTCGCTGACGCGCGAAGCGATGCGCACATCGGATTTCTGCTCGATCAGTTCCGCGCTCGCTATGAATGGATATCTCGGCCCACGGCGTCTCTCGCGATACTCCATGTTTGCCTCCGGCTGGCTACCCCTGCCCACAAGACTACGCTGTTTTGCGCCAACTGCCGCAAAACATCCGAAGCTGGGTTAACCAAGCGGCAACATCGGTTACCAACGCCCACGCAGCGTGCTCCGCAAGGCAACCTTCCGTTTCGTGAACGATTCTGAGTGGTTTATCAAGCTATGCGCCGCTCGGGGGCAGTGCGAGGCCTATTCCCCGGAGCAGCACTCTCAGGAGTGAGGTGTCCTCATGAAAAGCCCGGTTCACCGGTTGCGCCTTTTCGCGTTCGTGACTTGTTTAGTTTGGCCAGTGCTTGCGGCAGCGCAGGATTCGCCCGCCCCACAAGAGAATTCCGCTAAGCCCTTGACGCCCAAGGAAATCAAGAAGCGGCAGAAGAAATTGGCTCGCGAACTTGGACCGCAGGAGGGCATCTGGTTGAACGATGAAGTGCCGGACATCATCACCGAAGAAGAGCGCAAGGCCTTTCTCGATCTTTCGAGCAACGAGGAGCGCGAGCAATTCATCGAAATCTTCTGGAACAAGCGGAATCCCGATCCGGAATCGCCCAACAACACTTTCAAAGAGGAGCACTATCGCCGGCTCGCCTATGCCGACGAGCACTTTGCTTCCGGAATTGCCGGCAGGAAGACCGACCGTGGCCGCATCTACATCATTTGGGGCCCGCCCGACGAAATTGATTCCCACCCCACCGGCGGCACCTATGAGCGTCCAATGGAGCAGGGCGGCGGTCAGTCGACAGCGTATCCCTGGGAAGTATGGCGGTACCGACACCTGGAAGGCATCGGCGAGAACATCGAAATCGAATTCGTGGATACCACGAATACCGGCGAATACCACATCACGATGGACCCCTGCGAGAAAGACGCGCTCGCTCACATTCCTGGCGCGGGGCCGAGTCTTTCCGAGCTCATCGGCGGCGCCACCAAGGCCAGCCGTTTCACCAACAGCAATGGCACAACTTGTCCGATGGCGCTTGGTGGAATGACCGCAAGCATCAACGAATTTGACAACGTCCAGCGCTTTTTCGACGTTCAGCACCCGCCAACGCATTTCAAGGAATTAGAGGAGAGGGTTAAGTCGCGCATTGTTGCCGACACTCTGCCTTTCAACTACCGCGCCGATTTTCTCCGTGCCACCAGCACGACTGTCCTTGTGCCAATCACCGTTCAGTTACGAAATCGCGACCTGAGCTTCCAGGACAAGCAGGGTTTGCACTCCGCGGTTTTGGACCTTTATGGACGGATCACCGATCCTGGTGGCCGCGTGGTCCAGACGTTCGAGGATGTCATCTCGCGCGATTTTCCGGAATCGCTTTTCCAGAAATCGCTCGAGCTTTCTTCGATCTATCAAAAAGCTATTCCGTTGCGTTCGGGTCTTTACCGCCTGGATCTCGTCATCAAAGACACGCAAAGCGGCAACATCGGCGTTCAAAGCGCGGCCCTGCGTGTGCCGCGTTTTGAGGAAGATAAGCTCGATGCCAGTTCCCTGATTCTTGCCGATCAAATCGATCCCGTCGCCTCGAATCAGATCGGCGCCCGCCAATTCGTGCTGGGCACTTACAGGGTTCGCCCGCGGCTGAGCCAGGAATTTTCCGGCTCGGACAAGCTGGGCATTTATCTTCAGCTTTACAATTTGAAGCTCGACGAGGCTTCCCACAAAACGAAAGCTTCCGTAGCCTATCGCATCACCAAAGATCAGCAGGAAGTCTGGCGCGACGTCGAAACCGCCGATCATCTTCATCAGGGCGGCGAACAGCTCACCATCGAGCGTTTCATTCCCGTGAGCTCTCTCGCGCCGGGCCGCTATACCATCGAAGTGACCGCCATCGATTTGCTCAGCAACGAGACCGTGATTCGCACCACGGAATTCACGGTGAAGCCCGCTCCTCCGGCAATAACTCGTCCGTCTGTCAATTAGCGCCTCGCGATACAATCGCGTAATGAAAGATCGCACGCGAGCACGCCAACTGGCGGCCGAATTCCACCGCAAAGGTGACCCCACCGGGTGGTTTGAAACGCTCTATCGCGAAGCTGAGGAAGGGAAGAGCACTGTTCCGTGGGTGGACTACCATCCCACGCCTTTGCTGGTCAGTTTTTGGATGGCGTATCCACAACAAACGGAAGGGAAGTCGGCGTTGGTTATCGGCTGCGGTCTGGGCGACGACGCCGAACAGCTCTCTACGTGGGGTTTTCGCACCACGGCTTTCGACATTTCGGAAACCGCCATCCGCGCCACACAAAAGCGCTTCCCCAATTCCAAAGTGGACTACCATGCGGCCGACTTGCTCCAGCCCCCCGCCGAGTGGCTGGGAAAATTTGATTTTGTGTTTGAGGCTAACACGCTTCAGGTTCTTCCCGCGCAGCTTCGTCCTCCGGCAATGAAGAACATCGCAGGATTTCTCCGCCCCGTCGGCTTGCTTCTGGTTGTCGCCCGCGGCCACGAACCCTTTGAACCTGAAGGTCAAATGCCCTGGCCGCTCACTCGCGCCGAACTCGCTGGCTTCAACGCGCTGGGCTTGGAGGAACTGCAGTTTGACATCCTCCCTGACGCCGGAGAACCCGACGTGCGCCGCTTTCGTGCACTTTACCGTCTTCCGTAACCCGGTATTGCTCTGTGAATGCAACTCCTTCTAGGAAATCAGCCGCGTTGGAGTGTATATAAGTACCACGCATTCTCTTCGGGAGAGCACATGTTCCGGAAATTTCTAGCCTTACTCGCAGTGAGCGCGACATTTCTTTTTTCCGTAAGCTGCCGCTCGAAGTCCAGCTCTCCCGCCACACCTTTGCTTGCGGGCGCCGCAACCGTCGATGCCTCCCGCCTCACCCATGCTGATCAGGAATCCGGCAACTGGCTCACTTACGGCCGCACCTACAGCGAACAGCGCTTCAGCCCGCTCAAGCTCATCAACGATCAAAACGTCGGCCAGCTTGCGCTCGCGTGGTACATCGATCTCGATACGCGCCGCGGCCAGGAAGCCACTCCGCTGGTCGTCGATGGCGTGATGTACTACACGACTGCATGGAGCAAAGTGTTCGCGGCGAACGCGGCCACGGGAGAAAAAGTTTGGTCTTACGATCCGCAGGTTCCTCCCGAGTGGGCCGTCAAAGCCTGCTGCGACGTGGTCAATCGCGGCGCGGCGGTCTGGCAAGGAAAAATCTTCGTTGGCACGCTCGACGGCCGGCTCATCGCGCTCGACGCCGCCACGGGAAAGCCCGTTTGGGAAACGCTCACCATCGACCCGAAATACCACTACACCATTACCGGCGCGCCGCGCGTGGTGAAAGGCAAAGTGCTCATCGGCAACGGCGGCGCCGAATTCGGCGTGCGCGGCTACATCTCCGCGTACGATACGGCCTCCGGAAAACTGCTCTGGCGTTTCTACACCGTTCCAGGCGATCCCTCTCAGCCCTATGAAGCGCCGATTCTCGAAAAAGCTGCGAAAACATGGACGGGCAAGCCGGGGAAAATTGGCAGGGGCGGAACGGTTTGGGACTCCATCGCCTACGATCCCGATCTCGACCTCGTTTATTTTGGCGTCGGCAACGGCACTCCCTGGGACCGCCGCGTGCGGAGCGCTCAGGGCGGAGACAATCTCTTCATCTGCTCCATCGTCGCGCTCAAAGCGGAAACCGGCGAATACGTCTGGCATTACCAGGAAACTCCCGGCGACGCCTGGGATTTCGATTCCGCCGAATCCATCGTGCTCGCCGACCTCACCATCAATCAGACCCCGCGAAAAGTTCTTCTGCATGCGCCCAAGAACGGTTTCTTCTACGTTCTAGAGCGCGCCACCGGCGAACTTCTTTCTGCCAAGCCGTACACCAATGTCACTTGGGCCTCATCCGTCGATTTGAAAACTGGCCGTCCCATCGAAAATCCCCAAGCCCGGTATGAAGAGGGAAAGGGCGGCCCCATTGCTCCCGGTCCTCTCGGCGGCCACACCTGGCATTCCATGTCGTTCAGCCCGCTCACAAATCTGGTTTATATCCCGGTTCAAGACGCAGGTTTCCTGTACAAGTCGGACCCGCATTTCCAGCCGCGCGAAATGGGCTTCAACGCGGGAATCGATTTCGTCGCTGCCGGCATGCCGCAGGAGCCGGAAATCAAGAAAGCCATTCTCAGCACCATCAAGGGCCACCTGTCGGCGTGGGATCCCGTGCAACAAAAGGAAGTCTGGCGCGTTGATCGACCGACACCTGCCAATGGCGGCGTGCTCTCGACTGCGGGGAATCTCGTCTTCGAAGGCACCGCCCAGGGCAGTGTCGAAGCTTATCGTGCCGACAATGGCCAGAAGCTGTGGTCTGCGGAAGCGCAAAGCGGCGTAGTTGCCGCTCCCATGACCTACACCGTAAATGGCGAACAGTATGTCGCCGTGCTTGTGGGCTGGGGCGGAGTTTTTTCTCTGGCCACTGGCGAAGTCGCGCACGCCACCGCCCGGCCGCAGAATGCTTACCGCCTGCTCGCTTTCAAATTAGGCGGCAAGGCGGCTCTGCCGCCGCTGCCTGCGTTTACTCCGCCGAAATTGAGTCCGCCGAAATCGGCGGCCAGCGCCGCCACCATCAAGAAAGGCGAAGCCCTCTTCCAGGACCGCTGTTCGCCCTGTCATGGGGACGTTGCTGTCAGCGGCGGCGTTCTTCCCGACCTGCGCTACTCCGGCACGCTTGACGGCGATCAATGGTTCGATGTCGTGTTGCAGGGAATTCTTAAATCGCGTGGCATGGTGTCGTTTGAAAAAGAACTCTCTCACGATGACGCCTCCGCCATCCGCGCTTACGTCATCTTCCGCGCCAACCAATCCCTAGCCGAAGGAAAATCAACCCGGCAATAGAAGCCGACCAGGTGTGAAATTTTGACTATGTAGGAACAAAAAGAGTGCATTAAACTCAATACCCACGCCATGAACAAGAATGAAATATTAATCGAACTGTCCGAATCGAAGATGACGAAGGTGGGGAAAGAAGAATTTGCGACGCAGTCATTTCCTCAAAAAGTGTTTTCGGCCATTTGGGAGGTCGAGTCCGAGGTCAACAACGGGGGCTTCTCCCAATACTTTCTCAATGATAGTGCTGAGTCTGCCTATTTCGTTGTTGGTGCACTCGAAGAAATCGGCGCTCCCAAAACCGCATATATCTGCCAGCGCGCAATAGCCGCCGCATTTCCAAGTGGACCGCCCGAAACAGTTGACTCCATCCGCTCAGCTGCTAGCGCTTTCTCTGAAGAGATTCTTGAAGAGCTAGAACCAATAGATCAAGAATTTCTTTCTTACCCTCACAACCTCACGGGCTTGCTCTTTGCCTATGTGAAAGCGCACCCGGATGAGTTCGGCACTTTGCCGAAACCGGATGACGCTTAACTCATTGCTCGCGTTGCAGGTAAAACCACTACAGAAACTGCGAGTAGGTCGTCTCGAATGCTTTCGCCACTGCTTCTTGCAAAGAAAGCGGGCGCAGCTCTTCTGATAGCACTTCAATCCCAATCGGGCCGGAGTAGCCCGTCTTTTCCAGCGCCGCCAGAAAGCCCTTGATGTCGAATTCGCCTTCGCCGCAGAATCTGCGGTGATTAATCGTGTCCTCGTGCAAGCTCCACGGACACGCAAACGTCCCATCGTTGATTTCCACCGAGACGATGTGCTTTCCCGGCACGCGGCTGATTTCTTCGTACGGCGTGCCCATCTTCGCCAGGTGCCACATATCGAAAATAATCCCGCCGTTTTTCGCTCCCGCGCCTTCAATCATCGTCAGCGCATCCTTCAAATTGTCAATCATCCCAAACGGCATCAATTCAAAGCCGATCGGCAAGCCGTGCCCGGCGGCCTCGTTGCAAAGCATCGCAAATTCCTCGATGACATGCGGCATCGAGTACTTCTCGTGATAAAAGTCGCCCACTTTCAAGTGATGCGGCTTCAGCACGTCCGCCGCTTCAAAAAATTTCTTCTTCTCGACGTCCGATTTCTCCTTGCGCTCTCCGTCCAAAAACCAGTCGCGCAAAAACTCGATCTCCACATATTTCATCCCGTTGTCGTCCAGAATCTGTTTCATCTCTTTCAAGCTGCGCGTCTTTCGGATGTGGTCCAGGTCCTGGTCCCAGATTCCAATCCCTTTGAATCCCACTTTCGCCGCCGCTTCCACGCGGTCCTTGAAATCGAACGTGCTGTATTCCCGGTCCGTATGCGGCTCAGCCTTTCCCGAAAGCGTCCAGAACGATGCCAGCAACTCCACGTTTTTTTTCAAGGTTCGGTCCTCCGTCATCTCGACACAAACTCAGCCAACTGTCACTCAACCCTAGCAAACTGTCATTCTGAGCGAAGCGAGGAATCCTGGCTGGATCCGAGCCTAAGCCGGGGACGATGAGATCGTCGCAATCTCGATACAGCCCTCAACTCTCGTCGGTGCCGTCGGCCAGCCCCAACCAAGCCACGGTTCCTCGTCGCTTCGCTCCTCGGAGTGACAGGTCCTGCAAATTCTTAGGCCCTATTCCTTCAATTCCGTTGTGATCAGCCAGATTTCTGCATTCCCAATGTTTTCGACCGAATGCGGTGGCAGTGGATCCGTCCACTGCGCAGTCGGCGTCGGCGGTGGCGGCCCCACGGTTCTGCTGTCAAACAGCAATTTCCCCTCGCCGTCGCGCCGCAGAAAATCGCTGGCGCTCTTCACGTACACGGTCCCTGGCCAGCGATGCGTGTGCACTGGCACAAACTCGCCTGGCCTGATGCGCACTTCCAGCACGCGCACGCGGTCGTTCTCAAACAGCAGCCTGTGAAATCCCGGCGCTGCCCTCAGCGCGTCCAGCGAATCCGGCCAAGGCCACTCGCCTGACACCCCATGTCCTCCTTAATGCGCAGGCGCCGCTGCGCCGCCCAGGAACGCTGTCACCGCTGCCACAAACTCTTCCGTCTTTTCGATTGGCGGCACGTGCCCGCATTTGTCAAACGTGACCAGCTTCGCTCCGGCAATTCCCGCTGCATATCGTTCGCCCGACGAAAGCGGCACCAGCTTGTCCTGCTTGCCCCACGTCACCAGCGTCGGCGTCTTGATGTTTGCCAGCCGGTCGTCCAATCTCTCGGCTGCAACTCCTGGATTCGACAGCAAACTTCGCACCGTGTATCCATCATGGATCGCCAGCTTGTCGGTGAAAATCTTCCGCAGCGCGTCGTCATTCAGCCAGCTCGTGTCGTAGAACACTTCTTCCATCAAGCCGCGCATTCCCGCCAGCGAACTCGGATTCAAGTTCGAAGGTGGCACTGCGTCCTGCTTCAATCCGGCCGCATCCACCAAGACCAGCTTCTCGATCGGCACCAAATGCGCTCCGCCTGAAAGCTCCACTGCATACAGCGCCGAGATCCACCCGCCCAGCGACTCGCCCACCAGACTCGCTCTCTCCACTTTCAATTGCCGCAAAAACTCATTCAGAAAGTCCACGTACGTCTGAACGCTGTAGTCCATCAACGGCTTGTCCGATTTCCCGAAACCGATTTGATCTGGCACGAGCAGGTGATATTTCTGCGCCATCGGCTCGAACACCGGCAGCCAATCTTCTTTGCGGCTTCCCAACCCGTGCACCAGCACCACAACCGGGCCCGAACCCAGGTCGAAATAATGAATCGTTTGCCCAAACACCGAAATGGTTTTGTCTGCGGGCTGACCCTGCGCCAATCCCTCCACCGGGGCTACAAAGATCGCCAGCAGCAGGATGAACCCGTACTTTAGCTCTCTCCGCATATTCCCTCCCGGTACTTCCGCGCCCTCTTTAGCACAGCCGTGCGCGGAATACTACTGTTGGGAGATGGCGGCAGAGCTGTTCAGCTTCGGAGGTTGGTCAAGAACTCGAAGTGTTGAGGTGATATGGTGGGTTAGTGGCGCAAACGACCGTACGTTTAGGACGCGCCTCTCTTCTTCCACTCTTCGCGCGTCTTTGGCGTAATCCAGATTACTTTTGCTCCCAAGCCTTGTATCGTGTCCATGGCATAGACTGCATCCATATACAAGGAATCGTAGTCTGCCTCGAAGTACACGACCCAAATCCCTCGCCGCATCAATTGCTCTTGTAACTTCTGCCGCAATTCCTCCCGCGCTGCCAGCTTGCCGTTCACAAAGAACTGGCTGTTCGGAGCCACGTAGACTGCCATCGTTTCTGTCCATGGACTTTTCAAAACTCCTACCGTGCGTTCCGCCCTGAAATCTATCGGTAAGCCGTATAGGGGCCAATTGCTTCGGCTTACAAAAAGACAAAATACGGCGGCCAATACTCCGACGATGCAAAACCAGGCGACTCGAAAATCAGGCAAAACTCTTATTAGGAGCATCGGCCGGTGCCGCCAAAGCGGGACGACATTTCTGATTGTCATTTCAGGAAAGATCCGTGGCGCTCGATTCCCGCCATGGCTTGCTTGCAGCCAAAGAACTGTGGCGCGCAAGGTGGCGCCCGCTCCAACCATGGCAACGAATAAGCAGCCAATGAGGACAAAACCGAAAGCTGTCGCGTAGGCGTCTGAGTCTGTCCGTACGCTCAGTTGGGGATTTCTTGCATTCAGGCACACCGCTTTGCTTGGAACGCTCCATTCCAACGCGTATTTCCCAGGTGCACCCCGGAAACCATACGGTCGTTCGCCCTGCTGTCTCATTTCTTCGGAACTTGCCCACAGCTCTCTGCTCTCGATGGCTCCTGCCTTCAGTCGGTACACCTTCCAATCCGCGTCGGCCAGGGCGCTGGAGCTGCACTTTCCTGCGGTCCAATCATCTATGCTGTACTCTGCACTCAGCCCAACGCCATAGACTCCCCGCACGTTGATTTCAAAATCTACGGTCTGGGCTTTCCCCGCCTCCAGGACTACCAACATGTTTACTGGCTGAAACGTGCGTGTCTCCAGCCAATGCACGCTCGTCCAGCACACCGTGAAGGCGAGTAGGATCGCGGCTGCTCCCACCGCTACCAATGTTTTCGGTGGCATGGCTCCCTAGTCTATTTGGACTCCGCTGCGTCCTCTTATGTTCCCGGTTCTGTTGTTCGAATCTATCAATCGGAATCCAATAGGGAAGTCGAAAGCCAGCCATGTCGGCTTAACGAGCGACGACCGAAAGCACTACAAACAGGGAAGAGACTCTGAAGTGAAGTGGTTATTTGCTGGCGCTAACAATTTAGAACTTCTATCAGGGGAGCTTCTCTTCATCAATTGCAGGCGATGTAGTTCGGCGCGCGCACAAGCTGAAACGTCCGCGTGATCTGCGACCGGTCCGTGAAGAACACCGTAGCAGGGAAGTGCGACCTGTGCACTCGATGCGCCCTTTCCCGGTGCCGCACTTTCCCATCCCGGTTCACTTCACATTCAAAGACGACCGAACCGTTCTGGCTCATGATCACGACTTGAAACGGCGGAAAAAGCTGTCGCGCCTTCGAAGATCGCAGCAGCCCTGTCATTTTTGCAGCCATTGCCCCGGCAAGGTTCTCGTAACTAAGTGCTCTCGATAATCGCGTGCTGCTGGAATTGCTCTGTGTAGTAGGAGGCTTCCTGGTGCATCTCATTGGTATCTCCCGCAGCTCTAACGTTCGACTCGGAAGAGGTTGTTTCTTTCCGCCAGGCTTTCGGCCCGGCGTCACCAGATTGCACCTATGCCCAGATTCTGGACCCTCACTTTTGATGGTGTCAAGCGCCGCATTAGAGACATTAGCTACTGCAGACAATACGTCTGCTTCAGTAACCTCTTTTTGTGTTTCTTCAACTCACCTTGATTTTCGTTGCGCCTCCATCTCCCGTTCTTTCGCAATTTCGTACTCTTTTGTGCTACATTTCTGCCCATGGCCGCGCGTTCCATCTTTTTCCGCGGCGCTCTCTCTGCCGCATTGTTCATCGCCGCTGCCGGCCTGCTTGCCGCCTCCAACACCAAAGAAGCCGCCCCACACTTCACTGCCACCACAACGTCCGGTGAAAAGTTTTCAAACGATTCCATCAAAGGCAAAGTCGTCCTTCTCGAATTCTGGACCACCTGGTGCGGCTACTGCGCCAACGAAGCTGCTTTCGTCGACAAAATCGGCCACGAACTTGCTCCCAAAGGCCTCATTCTTCTCGCTATCGACGTGGGCGAATCCAAAAAGACCGTCAAAAAATATCTCGAGCAGCATCCTCGCGACTGCAAAATCGTCTTGATGGAAGACACCAATCTTGCCGCCATGTATCAGGCCACGGTCTATCCAATTTATGTTGTGATTGATCGCGACGGCTTGATCGTCGGCACGCAGCGGGGTGCTGGCGGCGAGGGAGCTTTGCGCCGGCTCATTGGTCGCGCCGGTATCGAGTCCTCCGACGATTCCGACTCGGATTCCGGCGCCCCATAACCGCTCTTCTAGCGCGATGGTGAGTATTCTGCTCTTTACTCGTGGAAATTGAATGCCAGCACTGTCGTGGTTTCGCTGGCGGCAGGCGCGTACTTCCAGCTCTTCAGTGTTTCCTGAACGGAATCGACGAGCAAAGGGTGCCCGCCAATTACTCTCACTGCTTTGATTTTTCCGTCCGCCGCGATCACCACTTGGACTTTTACCACTCCGGCCAAATGCGCTTTCCGTGCAAGCTCTGGATAAGTGGGAGTCGGATTTGATATCACCTTGCGGTTGGTTTCCTGCGCCGGCACATTCGCTGTCGCCAGGCTTATTGCGATTGAGACCAGCACGCCCGCGCCAATCCTCGTCCACCGAACCTTCTCGTTGGTCATAGCACTCACCTCTGGGGATGTTCGTGCTGCTGAGCGCCGGGGACGTGCCGCCCAGTTCGTTCTCTTTCTCGTTCTGCTTCGCAGCGTAACAAGCAAGCTTGCAGTGGCCAATATCAATGGCGAACAGGTGTGATTGGCTAGAAACTGGCCTGCTGTACAGTCTGAAAATTTTTCCCTGAGTTTTAGAAAATTCGGCCAAGTCGGTAGTGCGCAGACGCTTGTGCTGGCGCCTTACCTCTTCTGAGTTCACAAAAGGTGGGATGCTTCGATTGCCCACAAGCGCCGCAAAGCGTATATTGACGTGCGATCGAAAAATGCCAAGCGCCATGGCGCGAAAGAATCTGGGAGGGAATGTGACTAAAGTTTTTGTGTTTTTGCTCGGCTGTTTGCTTCTTGTGGCGCTGCCCATGACGGCGCAGGCGCCCGCCGTTTCGGACGTCTATGCGCAGATTCGCGCCGAAGAAACCAACAACTCCAAAATTATGTGGATTATTCACGAAATCGCCGACGTCTACGGCCCACGCGTCACAGGCACGCCCAATCTCAAGGCCGCCGACGATTGGGCCATCAAAACCATGGCTTCCTGGGGACTGGCCAATACTCACCTTGAGCCTTGGACCTTCCAGCCTCCCAGCGCCGCCACGCCCGCCCCCGGTTGGGAGAACACGGAATTGCTCGCCGAAGCCATCGCTCCCTTCCACGCCCAGCTTATGGTGCAGCCGCTGGCCTGGACGCCCAGCACCAACGGGGTCGTGACCGCGCAAGTTGTTTTACTTGATCCTCCCGGTATGGCGCCGCCCACCGGTGCGGGCTTCAACTTCTTCGCAGCCGGCACTCCTCCTCCACCCGAACCCAAGTGGGCCGCGCCTCCCATGCCGCCCGTGGAAAAACCAGCCGAGCCCAAGCAGCCCACGCAAGCCGAACTCGATGCATACTTAAATTCCGTGAAGGACAAGATTCACGGAGCGATTGTCTTTGTCGGTAAGTCCATCAAAGTCGTCGAAGAAATGAACCCCGCTCCGATGCGCCGCTCCGAGGACGAATGGACGAAGCGCTATGGACCCGACGCCAAACCTTTTCGCTTTCCCGAGCAGCCGAAACTGCCCGAAGGGCAGTTGACCCGCCAGGAAGTTTCGCGCCAGATCGACCAATTCCTGGTCGACAATGGCGCTCTTGTTCGCGTCAATGATGCGGGCCGCGCCCACGGCGTCATCATCGCGCAGCAAAACTCCACCTATGATTGGACTCGCGCCGTCCCCACCCTCGTCATGCGCAACGAAGATTACGGCCGCGTCGCTCGCATCATGGCCGACGGCGCGCCCGTCACACTCAAAATCAATATCCAAAACAAGCAGTATCCCGAAGGCACGACTGCCTACAACGCCATCGGCGAAATTCCCGGCACCGACAAGAAAGACGAAATCGTCATGCTCGGCGGCCACTACGACTCCTGGCATGACGCCACCGGCGCCACCGACAACGGCATCGGCTCTTCAATGATGCTCGAAGCGGTTCGCCTCCTCGCCGCCCTCCACGTCAAGCCCCGCCGCACCATTCGCGTCGCGCTCTGGAGTGGAGAAGAAGAAGGCCTGCTCGGCTCACTTGCCTACGTGCAGCAGCATTTTGGGAGTTTTGAAAACCAGAAGCCCGAGTACGCGAAGCTCGACGCTTACTTCAACATCGATTCCGGCACCGGCAAGCCCCGGGGCGCATCCATCTTCGGCCCCGCGCCCGCCGCCGACATGCTCCGCGACGCGCTCACGCCCTTTACCGACTGGGGTTTCATTGGCGCCATCGCCAGCGATAGCCGCAGGACCGGCGGCACCGACAGCACGTCCTTCAACAATGCCGGTTTGCCCGGAATCGGCCTCGCCCAGGACGCCTTCGACTACGGCTCCTTCACCCACCACACCAATCTCGACACCTTCGAACGCATCTACGAGGAAGACGTGCGCGAAGGCGCGGTCGAAATTGCTTCTGCCGTCTACAACTTGGCCATGGCCGACCACATGGTCCCGCGCTTCAAGGATTCCGACATGCCCAAACCCGCCCCCGAACCGGGTCCCGGCTCCCAAGCCACAAAACCCCGCCACGTCCCCGCAAACTAAGAACCACACATCGTGACTAGCGTGTGGGAAGCTCGCGTCGCCTGCTCCAGAAGTAGATGGCGAAAAGGATTGAGATAATCGGCACCACGCATCCAAACTCGTCGATAAACCATTTCGTCTTGCCCGTGTCCCGCGTTAGCGGCGTGAAGATCGCCTGGATATACAGATTGTGGCTGGCATGCAGAATCGCTCCCGTCCACAAACTCCCGGACTTGAGCCGCATCCACGCAAACACGAAGCTCATCGACACCACCATCACCGTGAAGCACGTCAGTCCATACCACGTCGGAGTGCCCGCGTTATAGTCGCCAAAAATCAAAATCGGATAGTGCCAGAGCGACCACACGATCCCGCTGATCAGCGCCGTCGTGGTGAACGAAAAGGTTTTCGAGAGCTCTGGCACCAGGAACCCGCGCCAGCCAATTTCCTCACCAAGCGCGCTCGACACGCTGCGAGCCATGCCGACCGTGCCGGTCAGAAAAGTTCCTAACACGATGGAGATCCACGGCGGCCCGCCCAGATGCATCTGTTTCACAAGCGCGCTGTAGTAATCCGGATCGCCAAACGCGCCAAAGCCGGCGATCCACACGATGGCATAAGCAATCGAAGCGTAGAGGAGCGGAATCAACCAGCTCCAAACCTGGTATTTCGTCTCGCCCCATTTCCAACCCAAGTCCGCGATGCTGCGCCCATTTAGCCGCAGCGTCAGCATCCCGGCCAGCGCCGGACACCACATCAGCCCCAGGACGTAGCGCCCTCCTCCGTTCCCCAAGCTACCGGAGTGAAGGATAAGGAAGTAGTAGAACGAACTAAACGCAAATACCAGAACAAGGTAGATCAACACCTGCACACGCGAGCTTTTCGCTTCTCCCACGGTTCAACTCCTCAATTCCGCCGGACCATATAACGCTACCCCCTCCCAGTCAAGCCGCATCCACCCTTTTCATTCCATCCGATCGTCGCCCTGGAAAGCTATTTTCTGCCCGTCTATCCAACACGAAACAAACGACTTATAATTATCTTGACAAATATTACCATATATGCTATCATTTTCCGTGTTCTGGCCTCTCCATCTCCATCCGTTCGCCTGCATTCCATTCCATCTCTCTGAAAATCTGCGCGCAAATCGTACCTTTATTTTCAATCGTTTGCGCACTCTTCCATTTTGCGTATGCTCTAAGTCCTTTGTTTGCCACTCTTACGAAAACTGCCGGGGTGTACCTACTTTCTTCCCATTCTGGGAACGCGGCGCAAGTCAACTTTCGCCGATTGCTCGTGCTCAGCACGTCAGTCCACGGCTGCCTTGCTTCTTTCTTTTCTTCGACTTATAACTAAAAACTGAGGATTACATACTTTCCTATGACTGAAACCAACTCACCATTCGCCACCGTCGAAGAAGCCGTCGAAGAAATCCGCCAGGGGCGCATGATCGTCCTGGTCGACGACGAGGACCGCGAAAATGAAGGCGACCTGACCATGGCCGCTGAGAAAATCACGCCGGAAGCCATTAACTTCATGGCGAAGTACGGCCGCGGATTGATTTGCATGCCGCTGACCGAGGACCGCTGCGACGATCTCCATCTCCCGCTGATGTCCCCGATCAACACCTCCGTGCACGGCACCGCATTCACCGAAGCGATTGACGCGCGCGTCGGCGTCACCACCGGCATCAGCGCTTCCGACCGTGCCATCACCATCCTGACTGCCATCGATCCCAAAACCAGGCCGCAGGACCTCGCCCGGCCCGGCCACGTCTTTCCGCTGCGCGCACGCAAAGGGGGTGTCCTCGTCCGTGCCGGTCAGACGGAAGCGAGCGTTGATCTCGCGCGCATTGCTGGCCTCAGCCCCGCCGGCGTCATCTGCGAAATCATGAACGAGGACGGCACGATGTCGCGCGTGCCGCAACTCATCGAGTTTTGCAAGGAACACAATCTGAAAATGCTGACGGTGGCGGACCTGATCCGCTACCGTATGCAGCACGAGCGCTACGTCCGCCGCGTGGCTGAAGCAATTCTTCCCACGTGCTACGGCGACTTTCGGATGATTGCGTATTACAGCGAGGTAGATCACGACCAGCACATCGCACTCGTGCGCGGCAATCTGGAAGGCGAAACGCCCGCTCTTGTCCGCGTGCATTCGCACTGCCTTACCGGCGATGTTTTCGGTTCGACCACCTGCGATTGCAGCCAGCTCGTGCCGCTCTCGCTCGAAGCCATTGCCAAAGAGAATCGCGGCGTCTTTCTTTATCTCCATCACACTGGCCGCGGCTTTTCCGTCGACGCCGCCGACGATCCCGGCACGCTGCCGCAGATTCATTTTCATAAGCGGGGCCAGCTCGACCGCGAGCCTGCCCGTCAGCGCCTGGTGCAGCACGAGAGCGGCATCGGCGCGCAAATCCTGATCGACCTTGGCCTTAAGGACATTCGTGTCCTTACCAATCACCCGAAAAAAGTCGTCGCCCTCGAAGGCTACGGCATCACCATCGCCGACCAGGTCCCCCTGCGTCTGGTCTCCCCCAAGCCCACCCACCAGGTGTTGTAATGCATCGACGCGCACCGCAACACGATGTCATTCCGAGCGAAGCGAGGAATCTGCTTTATGGTTTTTCTGTGGGTTGGCGGGAGGAAGTCGATGGCTTCGCGGTGGGCGCGTCGCTCTTCGGCGCCGCTGTCTTGCCGACGGTCAAATACTTGCGCATTTTGTCGAGGCGCTTTTCGCCGAGTCCGCGAATCGCCAGCAAATCGTCGACGCTTTTGAACGCCCCGTACGATTTGCGCATTTGCAGAATTTTCTCCGCGGTGGCGGGGCCGATTCCCGGCACCTGCTGAAGCTCCTCGGAGTTTGCCGTGTTGATGTTGACCGGCTTCAGCGGCGGCTTCTTCTTCGCCGAACTGATTGCCGCGCAAACAGAAAGGCAGACACACAGGAAGAGAAAAGTCCGGAGAGCGTAAGACCGCCACGCCATAGCAGCGCTAGTATATTACAGGTAAGTGCCTAAAACAATAACATGCTCTGGCTTTGGCTTCTACAGCCGATTGCCTTGGGCGTCGAAGATTTCGAGGGCACCGAAAAGGGCGGCTTGCGATTCGATTTGGGTGCGGTCGCCAACCACGACGATTTGCATGTTGGCGGAGTCGAAATATTTTCGAGCGGTCTCCAATAAATCGTTGGGCGTAAGCGCGCGAACTTTGACGCGATAGGTTTCCAGATAATCGTCGGGCAATTCGTTCAGCGCGACGGTCGAAAATTGGGTGAGCAATCCGTCTTGCGTTGCCAAGCTCATGGAAAAAACGCCGCTCAAATAATTTTGCGCGTCGGCAAGCTCCGCGTCGGGGACGGGAATGGAACGCAGTTTGTCGATTTCGTAGAAAATTTCCGTGAGCGAGGCGGCGACCACATCGTTGCGAACCGCCGCGGAAACGGAAAAATAACCGTGCTGGCGCAACGCGGTGACTCCGCTGCGCGGACTATAAGTGTAACCCTTGTCTTCGCGGATGTTCATCACCAGCCGCGAATTGAACGCGCCGCCGTACAAACTGTTGGTGAGCGCGAGCTTGACCCAGTCCGGATGCTTGCGCGTGATAGCGTGGCAGCCCGCAAGAATCTGTGTTTGCACCGCTCTGGGCACGTGCACCAAATACACGCGACGGCCCCGCGGATTCGCCGGTGCGGCAAAAGGTTTTGCGTCCGGCTTTTTTCCGGACCACGTGCTGAACACTTTTTCGATGGTTTTCAGCAAGGCTTGCGGCTCAAAATCGCCGACGAGCAAGAGCAATCCGTTTTCGGGCGTGTAGGATTCGCGATAGACCGATTGCAAGTCTTCGCGCTTGTAATCGGCGACTTGCCCTTCGCTTGGTGAGACTTGCGCATAGGGATGCGCGCCGAAGAGAACTTTGCGCAAACGCTCGCTGGCGAGGAATCCGGGCTCGGTGCGTTCGAGCTTCACTTGCTCAAGCTTCTGGCGGCGTTCGCGCTCGAATTCAGCTTCGGGAAAGGAAGCTTCACGCGCCAGTTCATTGACCAGACCAAGCAACGGCTCCGCAAACTCTGACAAGCCAGCGAAGGAAATCCCGCTGGTATCCGAACCGGCGCTCGAAGAAAGATCCGCGCCGATGCGCCGCAAATCCTCTTCAATTTGGCGGCTAGCGCGTTTCGCTGTGCCGGTTCGAACGACGGTAGCAGCCATTTCCGCGAGGCCCGGCGCGCGATCCACAAAGGCAGCGTTGCCGGAGCGGAAAAAGAGTTCGCCGTGAAATCTGGGAATAGTGTGAGATTCCGCGAGAATCACTTCAAGGCCGTTGGAAAGGCGAGCTTTGGTGCGTTTCGGCCAGGTCACGGAGCGTTCGGGAGCCAGCGCGGGGACGCTATTTGCAACTTCGACGGTGCGGGTGGCCATCACGCCGCCTCCTTCGCATTGGCCTTCACAGGAATGCGAAACACGATGGCGCGTTTCTCATTTCGAAGGTATTTCTTCGCTGCGGCATGAATTTCTTCGCGCGTGACCGCAAGAAAGCCATCGAGGATGGAGTTCACGAGTTGCGGCTCATTGTCAAAAAGCGTGAAGCATGCAAGCAAGTGCATCAAACCGTATTTCGGCATGTAACCACCGCGCCCGCCTTCGAGAGTAGCGTAATAATCCGAGCGCCACTTTACCTTGAGCTGTTCCAGTTCGTCTGCGCTGAGGCCATGGTCACAGACTTCATGAATTATCGCGTCAAACGCAGCGAGCGTTGTTTCGCTTGAGTACTCCGGTTTGTGCAGGATGCGCGTGGTCATCTGAGTTGGACCGTTGTAGCCGAAGAGGTCGTCGATACCGCCGTCCGCTTCGACGGCAATCTGTTTTTCCAAAACCAAATTGCGGTAGATGCGGCCGGCTCTTCCACCGTGCAAGGCCTGATCGAGAAGCGCCATCGCGTACCAATCAGCGGTGCGGCGCTGAGGCATGACGTAGCCGATGGCCATAGCAGGCAAAGTGCCGAATTTTTCCTCGACGTGGCCGCGGCGCTCTTCGGTTTGTTCCGGCTCACTGGGATCGGCGAAAGCCGGCGGTGGACCAGCAGGAATATCGCCAAAATATTTTTTCGCGAGGGCAATGCCTTCGTCCGGCTTGACGTCGCCGAGAATCAGCAGCACAGCGTTGTTGGGAACGTAGTAGGTTTTGAAAAACGCTTGCACGTCGCCGAGATGGGCGGCGTCGAGATCGGCGAAATCACCATAGAAATTGTGGGCGTTCTGCCAATTGCGAAACGCGACCGGAGGCATGTCGAGCCAGGGGAAACCGCCATAAGGCTGATTCATGACGTTGACGCGGACTTCTTCCTTGACGACGTCGCGCTGATTTTTCAGATTTTCGTCATCGACTTTGAGAGCGCGCATGCGATCGGCTTCGAGCCAGAGCACGCGTTCGAGCGCGTTAGAAGGCACGGCTTCGTAGTAATTAGTGACATCGTAGCTGGTCGAGCCGTTCAGAACACCTCCGCTCGAATTAATCAGTTTGATGTGCTGCATCTTGGGCGCGTTGGCGGAGCCTTGAAACATCATGTGTTCAAAAAGGTGAGCGAAGCCGCTGCGCCCCTGCGGTTCGAGGCGAAAGCCGATTTTGTAATACACGCCAACGGTCGCGACCGGCGCCGTGGAATCCGGCGCAGCCACGACGTGGAGACCATTGGGCAATTTGGTGTGTTCTATCGGAATGTACAATCGATTCACGCGTTGTTCCCTTTCGCTTTGATTTTTGGTTTTTCCTGAGCAGATAACTTTTCCAATTCCGCGAGCATTGCAGCAGGATCCTGCGCCAACACGCTGGCGGCAAGGCGGCTCACTGCTTGATAAGCCGTGAGAACTTCATTTCCCGAGCTCTGCAATTTTTGCAGGTGGGCGGCCACAGTTTTGTAGTCTTTCCGGGAGAGCGGTCCGGTCCAGGCGGCGTGCGGGCCAAAGCGTTCAAAATTATCGAGGACTTGGCGCGTAAGAGGAAGCAGAGCATGAACCGCTTCCCGGCGAGCCATGCCCAGAGAAATCAGTAATTGCGTGGCGGCCTCCTCGATGGCAAGAACGTGGCCTGCGGCCATCGCCGCGGCAGTGTGATAAAGAAGTTTGTTCCCGGAAGGAATGGGAACGGGCGAGCCGCCAAGAGTTCGCGCAATCAGCCGCGCCGCGCGAACCGCAGCAGGATCACCTTCGACCGTGAAGATTTTCCCTTCGAGCGACGGGACATTTTTGCCGGTAAACGTTTGCAGCGGGTGCATGCTGCCAACCGCTGCTCCGTGCTGCTTCACCGCATCGAGTGCGGATGAATCGAGGGCGCCGCTGGTATGCAAAACGATTTTGCCGCGCAATTCCTCGGCACCGATGCGCGCTAGTTCGGCCGCAGCCTCTTCCAGAGCGTCGTCGGGCACAGTCACCAGGATCACCGGAGCGGCCAGGAGACTTCGTACGGCGACGGCGTGCGCCTGTCCCGCTCCGATAAAGCGTACCGCCTTACGAGCAGTCGTTTCGCTGCGAGTGACGACCGCGCCGATTTTCCAGCCTGCTTCGCGCAACCGGCGCCCCAAAGCGCGTCCAACGCGGCCCGCGCCGAGGATTGCGAGGCACTTTTGCATGCTACGCTAGGATAACGCGACGGGTGCGCGGACACCAATTTGAGGAATTGATAGGTACTCGTGATTCGTGAAAGCGAATCTCCAAGGAGTTGAAACGCGGCTTGGTGTAGGTGCGGTCCGTTGAGGATCGCGAGACTTGAGATACCTGAGCCAACCGTTTAATAGAGGCATTAAATAGCTAACGAATTTTCCGTTTGCGAACTCTGGTGCCACCGGAGTGGCAAGAAAAGGAGGCGGATGTGTGGGAGTTTAATTGGGCTATGTTCTGGTCAGTATTGGCCGCGCTCGCTGTTTCAGGTACCTGCAAGGGAATAATCAGAATTCTTGTTGGCGAATTCGCGAGCAAGTAAGCTCGGCTCAATCAGTATCAGTCCGCCGGTCTCCTGCGTTTTCTTGTGATTTGCTTCCACGGCTTACATTCAGGGCGCGGGAATTTTTCTTTTAACTCGGCGCGGACCTGAGCGTGGATATTGCTCGCTTTCCAGACCATTTTGGAGAACGTCGCGGGCGGGGCCCACCCCTCCGAACTATCGGAGATTTCCTCAACCCAGGTTTCAATTCGATCTTGAGGAGGCTCGATTGTTCTTGTCTGCACGCCATTGACCCACTCGTTGCCTGTTGTCCAGCCATTCGGAGTGAGGTGGCGTTCGATTTTGTGCTCGTCTGTCGCCATTGCTTTCACTGTTGCTTTGCCTCCACCCGCAGAGCGTGCACGTCTCAGGTGTGGAGTTTATGAACCGCCGGCCGTATTTCCTTCTCGGAAAAGGAATAATCATGCGTTTTCCCGCAAGCGGGGCATGTGAGTGGCTGGGGGTCATTGCCCGCACGATTGATGGGAATGTGAATCGCGTGCCGGGAATCGTCTTCCAAATCTCCGACTTTTAGCCAGGCATGACAGCCAGTTGTCTTGCACGGAAACCCAAACTCCCGCATCGTGGTGCCCTCTAAATATAATTTTAGCATGACCGGCAGGACTGGCCGCTATGCGACGGGGCAACTTCCAGAGTTAGGCTACAGGGGCTCGCTTATCTGAAGAGAAGAGGCCGTCAAGATCTTTCTGCTTGAGGGAGCGGATGCGGTCGCGGAGCTGGGCGGCGCGCTCGAATTCGAATTTTTTGGCGGCTTCGCGCATTTGTGTTTCGAGCTGCTGGAGAAGCTCGGCGAGTTGCTGCTCGTTTTTGACGCCGGAAGTGGCGGCGTCGAGGCCGGCTTCGTCCAGGGGAACGGTGACGTAATCGGCTTCGACAATCTTGGCAAGCTCCATGTCCACGGACTTGATGATGGAAGTGGGAGTGATGTTGTTTTCCTTGTTGTAGGAAATTTGTTTGGCGCGGCGGCGATTGGTTTCGTCGATGGCCTGATTCATGGAATCGGTGCGGCGATCGGCGTAGAGAATGGCGCGGCCTTCGATGTGGCGGGCGCAACGGCCGATGGTTTGAATCAACGACGTGGTGCTGCGGAGATAGCCCTCTTTGTCGGCGTCGAGAATGGCGACGAGAGAAACTTCGGGAAGGTCGAGGCCTTCGCGGAGCAAGTTGATGCCGATGAGAACATCGAATTCGCCGCGGCGGAGATCGCGCAGGATTTTGATGCGATCGAGCGTTTCGACCTCCGAATGGAGGTAGCGGCAGCGGACGCCGATTTCGCCGAAATATTCGGCAAGATCTTCGGCCATGCGCTTGGTGAGGGTGGTAACGAGAACGCGTTCGTTTTTTTCCGCGCGGATGCGAATTTCTTCGAGAAGATCGTCGACCTGGCCCTTGACGGGGCGAATTTCTACTTCAGGATCGACGAGGCCGGTGGGGCGAATCACCTGTTCGACGACAACGCCGCCAGCGCGTGTGAGCTCGTAGGGACCGGGAGTGGCGGAAACGTAGACGACCTGATTCATGCGGTGCTCGAATTCTTCGAAAGTGAGCGGACGATTGTCGAGGGCCGAAGGCATACGGAAGCCATAATCGACAAGCGTTTGCTTGCGCGAGCGGTCGCCGTGGAACATGCCACGCACTTGCGGAACGGTTTGGTGGGATTCATCGATGAAGAGCAGATAGTCCTGGGGAACGTAATCGAGCAAAGTGGGCGGCGCTTCGCCGGGCAGACGGCCGCTGAGATGGCGTGAATAGTTTTCTATGCCGTGGCAGTAGCCAATGGTGCGCATCATCTCGATGTCGAACATGGTGCGCTGGACAACGCGCTGGGCTTCGACAAATTTTCCCTGTTTCTCTAATTCTTTTTTCCACCACCATAACTCCTCCTGGATGCCGACGATGGCGCGGTCACGCTGCTCCTGGGGCATGACGTAATGGGTTTTCGGATAAATGGGAACGCGTGAGAGATCTTCCTGGCCGGCGCGAACTTCGCCGGTGAGGGGATCGATCTGGCGCAGCGCATCGATTTGATCGCCCCACATCTCGATGCGATAGCCCTGGTCTTCGTAAGTGGGATAGATTTCAATCATGTCGCCGCGGACCCGGAAGGTGCCGCGGCGGAGGTCTTCGGCACGGTCGTATTGAATGTCGACGAGGCGTCGCAGGAGAGCTTCGCGCGAAGTCTGCTGGCCTTTTTCGAGCATGACGAGCATGCCGTAATATGCCTCGGGCGAACCGAGACCGTAGATGCAAGAGACGGAGGCAACGATGACGACATCGCGGCGCTCGAAAAGCGAGCGCGTGGCGCTCATGCGGAGCTTATCGAGTTCATCGTTAATGGTGGCTTCTTTGTCGATGTAGAGGTCGGCCGAGGGCACGTAGGCTTCGGGCTGATAGTAATCGTAGTAGCTGACGAAATATTCGACGGCGTTTTCGGGGAAGAAGCCTTTGAATTCGTGATAGAGCTGTGCGGCAAGTGTTTTGTTGTGGGCGAGGACGAGAGCGGGACGGTCGGATTGCTCGATAAGCTTGGCCATGGTGAAGGTTTTTCCGGAACCAGTGACGCCGAGGAGCACTTGATGCTTGTCACCGGCTTCGACGCCGCGGAAAAGCTGGTCGATGGCGGCGGGCTGATCACCTCGCGGCTGATAGTTGCTGTGCAGCTTGAATTTCATCGAAGGGGTCTCCAGGCGCTTCAGCAGCCAGAGTCGAAACCAACATTATAGCCCGATAGGCAAATCGCTGTTGTGTTGATCGATTGCACGAGAATCGCGTGAAATGAGCGCGCGCAGTGGGATTTGGGTTGTGCGAGGACTCACCAAGTATCCCCGCCCGCAGCCGGAGGCCACGCGCCAAGCGCGCGGCGCACCATGGCGATTTGGCCGACGTGATAGCTGTTGTGGACAAGGGTCTGCCACAAAACGGCGAGCAGGGAAGAGGTGTGCTTCGCATGAGTGGGATGCGTGGCTTCGACCGGGCGCGCCAGAGTTTCAGGTGTGGATTCTGCCAGAGTTGCCAGTTCGGCGAGCAATTGCCGGAAGTGGGCGATGGCTGCACGCCATTCCGTTTCTGTAGTGGGCGCGGGATGTTCGGGCCAGCTTTCGGAAGAATGAAGCGGGTACGCCGGTTTCTCGCCACGGATTCGGCGTAGCTCGTAGTCCATCCAGTAGCTCATGTGAGAAGTGAGTTGAAAGATAGAGTGAGGCAGAGAATCGGTGCGGCGGCCAGCGAGTTTGCAAGAGACGTCTTCGATGCAGGACAAAGGATTAGCGTGGGCAGCTTTGCCGTAAAGAAGCTCGATAAGGGTGCGTTCGGGCATGTAGCGAACCTCAAAGGGTGATTGTTTTTTTGAATTAAGGAGACGTGAATGGGGTTTCGGTGATCAGCAAAACTTCGGAGCGGCTGGAAGCGTCGACTTTGTAATGGACACCGTTCGAGCCGTCGCTTTTTGCCACGACCACGTCCATTTGTTGAGAGGCCTCTTCGGTGGCGCGCACGACAAGGCCGGTGGTGAGAGAAATGTAGGTAATGATTTCGTTGGAGCCTTTCGCGGTGCCCATAGTTTTGAGATCGCGAAGCTTGAAGCCTTCGGGCGTGGCATCTTTCGGGGATGATTTTTGGACGAGCTTGGCGCTAGTCAAAAGAACGGCGCAGCCGTCGGAAGGACCAGTGGCGAGAGAGAATTCTCCGGTCAGGGACATTACGCTCGGGCGGCAAGGCTCGTTGCGAACGTAAGAGGAATCGCGGGCCCAAGCGAGATCGGCGATGGGGGAAGCAGCCTGCTCGGATTGCTCGGACTTCCATTTGTCGCCGGTTCTGGCGCCTTGTGCGGGGAGCGTCCACGCGGCGGCAAAACGCGCGGCCCACTCCTGCCAAGCCTGCTGTTGCTCGAGAGAGAGTGCGTCCAGACCAGAGACTTGTTCGAAGAAGCCGTCCGGTGAAATCGTGAATTGGATGAGTTTGTTTGCGGGATCGACGAGTTGCTTGTCCCAATTGGGTTTCTTTTCGCCAGGCTTATTGAGCCACACGCCGGAATCGAGAGTGAGGAACTGCGCTTTGGCATGGACCACGGGTTTGGCGTTCACGGTTTGCACGTCAAGAATCTCGACGCGGAGCAACCCGTGAGCATCGAGTTGCGCGGCGTCAGGAGCAAAAGGGGCGGCAACGTTGCTTTCTGTTTTGACTTTTTTGACACTCTCAAAGCGTACGAGGTAGGTGACAATCTGACCCGGCTGCAATTTGGGAAGAAGATTCACGCGCTGGTCGGTGGAAGCAAGGACGGCGATGGCGCCACCAAACAGAAGAAAAACAGCCGCGAGATGGAGCTTCGGATTCATGGCGCCGGCGGTGATATTGAGAGCTTGCACCTCATTTTGCGCAGGGGCAATGCGCGCAACGTTTGATTATTTCTCCGAAGCTTTGAACTGGCGGTCGAAGAAGTCACTTGCGGCGTGATAAGCGGCCAGCCAGGTTCGATGCAAAAGGAAATCGTGAATCTCGTCGGGAAAGACCAATTGCTCGAAAGAGACGCCTTGTTTTCGCAGGGCTTCGGCAAGATCGACCATTTCATTGAAAGGAACGTTGCGATCATCATCTCCTTGAATCAGAAGAACGGGTGAACGCCAGGTACTGACGGAGGAGAGAGGAGAGGATTCCCAGGCGAGGCGAGCGGCGTCCGGGCGATCTGTTGGTTTGTAGGAAGCGGCAAAATTGGGAATCTCCGTGTTCCAGTCGTGAACGCCATGAATGTCGACTCCCGCGGAAAAAAGATCGGAAGCGCGAGCAAGACCGAGCGCGGTCAAATAGCCGCCGTAGCTGCCGCCCCAGAGCCCGATGCGATGCGGATCCACATCCGCGCGCGTGCGGAGATAGACGCCGGCACCTTGAACATCATTGAATTCGCTGGCACCTGCCGCGCCGTAATTGAGCGCTTCGCGAAAATCGAGGCCATAGCCGATCCCGCTGCGATAGTTCACCGAGAGAACAACGTAGCCGCGGCTGGCGAGGTATTGGTTCATCGCGTAAGTATTGCTGTAATAGAACATGTAGTGCCAGCCGAGCAGCATCTGGCGGCGCGACCCGCCGTGAAAAAACAGGATGGCTGGGCGGCGCGCGTTGTCGGATGCATTTGGGGGCAGGAAGAGTTGGCCATGAATCTGCATGCCGTCGGCGGCAGGAAATATCACTTGCTGAGGTGTGACCAGCGAATCCGCGGGAAAATCCCCAGGAATCGCTTCGGGCGCGAGGTCGTGCAACTCGCCTTTGCCAGCAACGATCGCCGGGCGCATCGGGGTGCGCGCGTCTGAACGCAAGAGGAAGACCGTGCGGTTGTCGCTGGCAAGTACCGGTGCGGTTTCAATTCCAGCGCCGCTGGTCACGGCCGTAGGCCGATCTCCCGAGGGCGACACGCGCCAGACATGCCGGCGGTCGATGTCATCCTGATTTGAGGAAAAGACAACCTCTTCGCGGTTTTCGCTGATTGAAGCGTATTCCACCTCGAAATTGCCAGGCGTGAGGAGCTTTGCGGCGCCTCCGCTCGTGGAAACGGAGTACAAATGGACCCAGCCGTCGCGCTCCCATGGGAAAACGATGCGGTTTCCCGCAGCCCAGAACAATTGGTCGTCTGCGACGATTTCATGAAATTCGCTCCCCTTCCCAGGTTCAGCGTGCCAGACTTCGCGCGCCTTCCCTGTGGCCACCTCCGCGATTCGAATGGACCACGGTTGGCCTTCGCGCCGGGGGCTGAACGGCAGGCGCCCTTTGGCCACCGCGATGCGGATGAAGGCGATCTGCTTTCCATCGGGGGACCAGGCAGGCTCAAAGTCGGAATCCACGCTAGGATCGAGATACACCAGCGACTTCTGAGCAAAATCATAAACGCCAACAAAGCCGTGGTCTCCGCGGCGGCTAACGAATGCCAGCTTCGACCCATCCGGAGACCAACGCAGGGTGAATAGCTCTCCATTGGCATGAATCAACTGTTCGGGCTTACCGCTCCCGTCCAGCTTAGTGAGCCAAATTTGCGTTTTCAGGAGGAAAGCAACGGCATCGCCTTTTGGAGAAACGGATGGAAAGTGACCTTCGCTCAGCTTCGTAGCTTGGCCAGTTGAAATTGCGACTGCCCAAACAGCTTGTTCGACGCCTTGCGGCGCGCTGGCAGGATTGGGATACGGTTTATTCGAGAATTCAAGGTCACCGCCACGTGTGAAGACAATGGTCTCAGCGTTGGGCGCCCAGCTTAATTGCCCGAGATCCTGGCCATCGTCTTCGCCGTAAGACGTGACCTGGCGAGCTTTGTAACTGCCGTTCGCCGTGGGTTCAGCGATCCAAAGATTGCGGCGGCCCAGAGCATTGAATATCCAGGCGACACGTCCTTTTGCCGGCGCAGCCGTCAGCTCCGTCGGGAAAGGCGCGCTCAATATTTGTTCCAGAGTGAAGGGCTTCTGAGCCTTTACGCTTGCGGGGAAGATCGAACAAGACAACACCAGCACCAAGACCAAACGCTTCATCAGTTCCTCCTAAATTTCTCGCTCCGGTCGCTGCCAGCAACGCGGCAAGCGTCTGGCTGCTCAGTTCACCGCTTGCGGCGCCGCCGATTTTTCGACGGTCACCCGCGGTCCATCCAGGGGCCCGGATACCTTCAAAACGTGACGCTTCACGTCTGCTTTTTGCGATTTTGCCCGAGTCTTCTCCAAATTTTCCGTCGATATGCTTAGGTCCGCTTCCGAAGCAAAACTCAACTTGCCTTCAACAGAGGTCTGCTCCTTGCCGGCGTTCAAGTGCAGCCATTGGACCACAAGATTGCGATCGCGCACGAGAAAAGCACATTCGCCGCTTGGCCAGCGGGAAATCCCGGAGCGCGCGGCGCCTTCCGAGACAGTGGCCGGCACGTCCCAGCCGCGGAGTTCCACTTTTTTCAACTGCACGAGCCCATTTCCATCCAGATTTTGCAGCAGATCGTCGCGCCCGACTCCACTCGTCGTCAACTGTAGATTTCCGGAAGCCTCGCCGCTCACCCGTTCCGCCATGCGGCCAGCTCCAGGCAACTGAGCGAGTCTCACATGGTCCAGTACAGCCGAGATATCGTAGCTCGGCTTGGGCAGAAAATTTGCGTCAATCTTCGCCTGGACCTTGCCGCCTGCCCAGTCCGCTTCTGCTTCGTTCACACTGAGTTTCAAATCGTGCAGCGATCCTTTTGCGAGGACGTTGTCCAGTTTCAGCTTTTCGATGGTCAGGTGAGCGACGCTCAACTCCCCTTCGGCATTCACGCGGCGCAGAAGCTCGCTCGCCGGAGTTGCTGGAGTCACCTCGCCGAGCACGGAAGCTAAAAGACGCTGCACCCAGTTCGGCCGAGCGCGCGGGCCGATCCAGCGATCCAGATCCGCTGCGTTCAGTTCGTTTACACCAAGGTCAAACTTCCAGCGTGGCCCAGCATCTGTTCCAAATGTCTTCGTTTCTTCGATATTTCCGGACCAGGTTCCGCCGAAACCTTCCACTTTTTGCAGTCGAGAGATATGCCGCCCCTCGTTCCAGTCCAGAGCGCCTTCCAGGACATTCAGCGGCTGGTTTAATCCGGCCACCGTGAGCGTCGCTTTGCTGAATCGAATGCTGCCGTTCCACTGGCCTTTGAACGGTTCTTTCCATTCCCATTTCGTAGAAGCCGCGGCTTGGCCGGTGAGCTCCCAGCCGCGATTCACCGGGTGTCCGAAAGCCGCTGCCAGCTTCAAGAAGTCCTGCACCTTTGTAATATTTCCTTCGACGCTGAGGCTGCCCGAGTGAGCGTTCAAATCCTGGGAAAGAGACAAGTCCACCATGTTTTCCGTTGCCTGAATTGGACGACGTTTCTTTGGATTGTCAGGCTCGCCGGCGGTTCCGCCGAACGCGATGCGAACTGGCCCAATCACAACAGTGGACCGCTGACGGCCCCCGTTGAACGCCTCAACTCGAATGGGTTGTGTTAAGCCAGGAATGCTCACCTTGCCGCCGGTGCTGGAAAGAGCAGCGGATTCCAGCGTGAGAGGCCATCCACGCAGCATCAAGCCGCCGGTGAAATATTGCTCCGCTGTCACACCTTCGGCTACGTCTGGATGAAAGGCGCGATACCAGGCGAGCAAGTCCGAAGCTTGAATGCCCACGGAATCCAAACGGAGTTCCGCGGGAGGTGAGCTGGCTCGCACATAACGGAAAACGCCCCGTATATTGGAGCGCGGTCCTTCGAAGCTTATTTCCTCCGAGGAAAAGCTTCCCGTGCCGATGTTCCATCGTCCTTTGAAAGACGCATTCAGCGCAGGATTGTCGGGGCGCTCGGTCAGGTCCCAGCGGTGAATTTGCCGGGCGCGTGCTTGCAGGGAATACGCCCAATCGCCGGGTGCACCATCTTTGCTGCTGCTCTTGGCCGAAGCTTCCATAGCGAAAACACCGCGAACTCCATAGTCCTGCCCTTGAAAGAGGCGAAAAACATCCGCTAGCGACGCCCCGCTCCATTGCAAGGCGATCTCGGCGGGCTGCAAGCGGGCCGAGGTTCCCGCCAAGTCTCCTCGCACGCGGATCGTTCCAGCCGATTGCAAGAGAACACCACTGCGCCACGGCTGGGCTTCCAACTGCAGTTGCCACCTACCACTTGCAATCTGCTCCACCGTGCCGGAGACACCTGTAAAGGCAAAGGGGAGCTTTTCTTCGTTATCTTTGAAACTGATGCGGCCTTCGTCGAATTCGATCCGCTCTAGATGATTTACGGGAGGAGCTGGAGCAACGGGCCCGTATACCAGCGCGCCAGATGCGGACGAAGCCCTTGTGGGCGGCAACCATCGCTCCAGGTTCCAATGCCCCTCGGAGTTGTGGACCAGAATGAGGCTAGGCTTGCTCAGTGAAAGCGTGCCGAGTTCGAAATGGCCGCGCAACAGTCCCGTCCAACGCAGCCCGGCGCCCAAGCGCTCGGCGCGCAGAAAGTATTCATAACCAAAAGCGGCATCTTCCCCTACCGTCACGCCATCGGCATAAAGCTGGGGGCTGGGGAGAATCCTGGCGCCAAAGCTGCCAACTTCCACCGAACGGCCAAACGCGTGGGCCAGTTGAGCCGTCAGATACGCATGCACACGCTGCGTCCTTGCAAGCAGCGAAACCGCAACCTCCAAGGCGATCAAAAGCAGAGCGATGGCCAGTCCCGCTTTCCACCATTTGCGCAGCTGAATCATTTCACTCGAAAGTTTATGAGACTCATCAACAAAAAGGTAGTTTGGAAGAAGGACCGAAAAGAATATCGCTTCTGGTTAATGAACGGTGTGCAGCATCCTGCTCCAACGCGTGCGTTTCGGCAGATGGGCAAGTGTGTCGAATACGCCCACCAACCGAGTCCAGAAGCTGCTTTCTCCGGAATAATCGCTGCTCTTTGCATCGACCGACCAATAAATCAGGAAAGGGCGCCCCATGATGGCGTCGTGGTCCACGAATCCCCAGAAACGGCTGTCCCAGCTCTGATCGCGATTGTCGCCCATTGCAAAATACTTTCCCGGCGGCACTACGATTTCATTGCCATTAGTATATTTTTTCATTTCATGAGCCCATTCGGGCTGCAGACCCGACGCGATCATTTGGCTGGGCAGGGGAGGGAAGTTGTAATTCAAAGGATCATAGTGGGCGGAGGGATCGTGGACAACGTAGGGCTCGTTAAGGAGCTTTCCATTGACGTAGACCGCTTGGTCCACGATTTTCACGCCATCGCCTGGCAAGCCAATGACGCGCTTCACAAAATGCTGGTGTTCCTGATACGGAAACTTGAAAACAATAATGTCGCCGCGCTCCAATGGACGGTATGGCAACACCTTTTCGTACCAAGCGCCTGTGCCACCAAAGACGAACTTATTGACCAGAAGGTGGTCGCCGATCAGGAGAGTTCCTTCCATCGAGGCCGACGGAATCTTGAACGCCTGCACGATGAAGCTGGTTCCAAATAAAGCGAGGATTACGGTCACCAGCAACGATTCCAGATATTCGGAAAGTGTGGTCTGGTGCTCCTTCGGCGCCGCCTCCTGAACTGGCGCTGATGCTTGTTCCTGAACTGCGATGTCTTCGGGCATTCCGCCTCAGCCTTTCGCTTCCATTTGCTCCAATAGTTCGAGTGCGCTGGTTGCCGCGCGCTGTTCGGCTTCTTTTTTCGTGCTGCCTTCGCCTTTGGCCATGCACTCTCCGTTGATCCAGACTTCGATCTGAAAGATTTTCTGGTGGTCCGGGCCGCTCTCTCCTGCGAGACGGTATTCGGCAGGCGGTTCTCCTCGGGCCTGCAGGTATTCCTGCAACGCCGATTTGCGGTCGGACTCCGCGATGCGTTCGCCTCGCTCTTCGAGCGCTTGCTCAAACAGCAAGCGTCGCAAAAGGCCGCGCGCCGCGCCAAGGCCAGAATCCAGATAAATCGCAGCGACCACAGCCTCGAAGGCGTCAGCCAGCAGCGTCTGCTTTTCCCGGCCGCCTGTTTTTTCTTCCCCGCGCCCCAGCCGCAAATGTTCTCCTAATCGCAGCCGCCGCGCAGCTGCTTCGAGGGAACTGGCGTTTACGATTCGCGCGCGGCTTTTGGAGAGCTGCCCCTCGCTCCATTCGGGGAAATTTGCCAAAAGGTATTCGCTGGTAAGCAGCTCGAGGACCGCATCGCCCAGAAACTCCAGCCGCTCATTGTCCGCCGGAGGCGGGCCGATCCCCGGTTCTTCCGAAATAGCTCCTCGCAGTTCGGGAATCGCCGAACTGTGAGTCAGCGCTCTTTCCAGAAGCTCCTTGGAAGAAAACCTGTAACCTAGTCTTTCCTCCAAAGCCGCATCGGCAATGCGCATCGTCTCTTGCATAAGATCGCCGCATCCGCGGCCTGGTTTATTTCGGCGCGCTCAGTTCGGTTGCGCTTTTCTTTTTCGTGTCTTCCGCCTGCGCTTTGCAGGTTGGCTGCATCGAGCCGGCGATTTCGGCGCACTTGTTGAACGCTGCAATGGCGTCTTCAAAATGAGAGGTGCTCTTGTTGGCGATTCCCAGCAAATAGTAATTCACGGGGTCAGGAGCGTTATCGAGCTTGATGGAAGCCTCGAGTTCAGGAATAGCTTCCTCATTTTTGCCGCGCTTGACATACACCAATCCCAGTCCGCTGTGGGCGGCCACGAGCGCTTGATTTTTTGCTGCCGCAAAAGCCTCGTCGGTCAGGTTGGGAGGCTTGGGCAGCGTCGGGACAATCTCGATCGCCTTCTTCGAGTAGGTCTCGGCTTTTTGCAGTTGTTGGGCGGCGTTGGGCGTGTTGGAGTTGGTCACGCGCGAGATGGTCTGCGAGAGGATGGCAAGCGTAGTGACGTCGTTGGGCGTGAGCGCGACCGCCTTGTCGCCAATCTCGAGCATTTTTGGAATTTGATTCGCTTGCATGTAGGCGATGGTCAAACTTCCATAGATTGTAGGCAGGTACCGGCTTTGCGGATACTTCTGGATGAAAGCCTCACCGAGCTCAATCCGCTTCGCCTGGTCGGTCAGAGGCGTCGCCTGAAACGCCTTGAAGGCGGCATCCTCCTCGGCATTTACCGGAGGTGCGGCATCCAGCGTCAATGGCGCGGCCTCAGGCGTCTTTGATTTGTCCTGAGATTGTGCGGGTTGCTGGGCTTGACCGGTCTGCCCGCTCTGGCCGCTTTGCCCGGACTGAGCGTTGGCCATCCCGTACGCGCCGAAAACCAAGGCCACCACCGCTGCCGTTTCTATCCAAACAATCCACGTCCTTCTCATCACTTTTCTCCTCTTCGACCCTCTTTTTCTGTCCCACTCATGAAGTTCTAGTCTTTGAAACCTATTCTGGATCATCCGATAGTGGCGCTGCCAGATCTTTGGCCTTCTCCGCGCTGTCTTTGCAGGTCGCCTGCAGGTTTCCCGAGAACTGCGCGCACTGGCCAAAGGCTTTTGCCGCATCAGAGAAGTGCTTCGTGTTGTAGTTGGCCACACCCAACACATAATAATTCGTCGCATCCCCCCGCGGGTCCAGTTTCACACTCAGGTCCAGCTCAGCGATTGTTCCCGCGTAATCCTCACGCCGGTAATTGACCATGCCCAGTCCGCTGTGTGCGATGGCGAGTGTCTGGTTTTTTGCCTGCGTAAACTCCTGGTCGCCGACCCCCGTCGGCTTCGCGATCTTGGGGATCATCTCAATGGCTCGTTTGCAATACTCTTCCGCTTTCTCAAGCCTCTTTTGCGAGTCAGGAGTGTTTGCCGTGATTGCGCGAGGAATGGTCTGACCCAGCATGGCCAGCATTTGCACATCCTTGGGATTTAGCGCAACGGCCTGTTCCCCGGCCGCCTCCATTTTTTGCACCTGGTTGGTCATGAGATAAGCAGCGGCGAGACCCGAATACACGACTGCCCGGTATTTGCTATGCTGATACCTCTTCAAAAATTGCTCACCCAGATCAATCTTTTTGGCCATGTTTTCCGGAGAGACACCTCTGAACTCCCGATATGACTTTTCCTCAAGGTGGTCTGCGGCTTCGAGCAAATCCAGGGAGTTTTCCGGATTCAGTGGAGAGGTGTCCCGGGCGATGTCCCTGCTCATGGAGCTGGCTGCCGCAGCGGCGCCAGCTGCGCCCCCAGGCGGCGGGACGCCACCCTGAGCACTCGCGGAGCTTCCCATCAACAGAATTGCTGCAGCGAATATCATACTAAGCAATCCCGCTCTCCAATTCCATCTCATGTCGCCCCTCCATTGCCTGGCGGCGCTCATTATGGTCTTGCCGACTCTTTGTCAGTTCCCGAAGCCGCCAGGGCTTTTTGCGCGGCTTGTTTCGCCTCGTCTGGTCCGCCTTCTACTGCGAGCGCGGATTCATACTCCGTCTTCGCTACGCTCGAGTTTCCCTCATAGTCGTAAATCCTAGCCAGATAAATGTGGGACCAAGCCAGCACCCGTGGATCCCCGCTGGCCGCATGCTCGCCCGTCGTCAGCCGCCCAAAGACTTGCTTGGCTCGTGCGGCGTCATGGTCCATATACGCGACTACGCCAATTCCGAACCAGGCTCGCGCCTGCTCGGGGTACTTGGTCAAAACTTTTTGAAAGGCGGCTTCCGCGGCGCGCGGGTTCTTCGCCGCAATTTGGCGTTCGCCTTCCGTCAATGCGGCAATGGCTTCGGGATCGTTCGGCACGGAGGTGGGCAGCACTTTCTTCGGACGTGCAACCTCCTCGGCCGTCAAGTCACTCGCGGTGTTCGTCTCCTCGGAAGGCGCAAATTGCAGAGTCGCCAGTCGCTTCGCCTCGGCGGTCGTGTCGATGGATCTCACCAAGTCTGGGAAGAAAAGTCTCATCGACGGTTCCGTGTTCTCAAATTTGGCCAGCGCCGTGAACAGCGGCCGCACCAGGACGTAACCGTCTTCGTCATCGCGGCGAAGCGTTGCCTCCCGCTCTCCCGGTGACATGCGTTTGAGTTTCAGCTCAACCGCGCGCACCGTGCATTCCGCAAAATAGGAAGAGAAGTCATCCTTTAGATCTGGCGCCAGCCTGGGCGCTTTTGCGGCCGTGTCATACAGCGGCCTTTTCACTGCCGTCACATGGGGATACATCAGTGGCATCGGGTCCAGGAGGAAGTGCAGAAAGGCATGACGCACGACGTCGACGGGGAAATCTTCTCCCCCGCTCAGCACCAGCGCATATTGGTCCCCAAAGTTCCTCACGTTCGTAATGCGGCCCACGAGTGGCTCGACAATAACGTTGAATTTTTGTGGCCGGGAGGGATCCAGAATTTCGCGCAAATAGCCGGTGGAAACATAAACAATTTGCGTGAGCGGATCGTGCATGCGCTCGATCTCCCGGTTGTAGACCGGCTGAACCTGCCGCCACAGTTTCCCGATCCCTTGTTCCTTGTAATAGTCTGAGAGAATTTCGCTGAAACCCACCAAAGCAATCACGTCAGGCGGCAGCTCATCGCGGCGGAGGACCGGCTGGAACTCCGGAGCTGCTCCGGAGACCAATCCAAACCACAAATATCTGGAAAGCGTCGCCCCCGGATCGCGAAGCTCATGCTGCTTGTAAAACTGCCTTAAGGCATCAACCGCGGGCCCGTGTTGTTGACGAAGGCGTTCGCGCATCTCTGCGCGATATGGCGACCAATTGGCTGCGCTTACGTCGGATTCAAAGCCCGCCGCCAGCAAAGCGCACATCGTCGTGAACATCGCCTCGCTGCCGTCGATATTGACTGCTTGTGGCGCAGGGACGCGCGCACGAACCACTGGAGCTGGTGCGGAAGGTGGTGGCGCCTGCGATTGCGTTTGCGGCTGAGCTGGCGGGGCGTCCTGGGCAGCGGCGCGAAACACGATTGTTGCGCACAATGCAAACCCTAGCGCATGGGATAGGAACTTTTTCATCTCTTTGGCCGCAGCCTTCACTTGGACCAGCGTCAGTTCCAGTAGCCGCCTTTGGCGGTTCTCAGCATGGAAGGGCATATTCAGGAGCGTTCAATGTCCCATTTCAATGCTGCGGCATTCATTCAATCTACCGTCGCTATCGGCTCCCGTCAAGGAATCGCCTGAACAGCTGATCCTCGCTCAGGGGAACAACACTTGCCACTCTTTCCAGCATCTGCTAACAGTGGAGATGCGTCTAGACCATATAGGGATGGCTCTCTTTCATGCGCAAAATCCTCACTAAGTTGGCACTATTTTTTACAGGAATTTGCTTCGGAATGACTCTATCTTCGTCCTTTGCGCGCGCACAGCTCGTCCGTGACAGCAATGCTCCGCAGCCGCAAGCGAATGCCAACTCGCAGACTCCTCAGGGCAAGAGGCGCCTCTCCCAGGAAGTCCAGCTCACTGGCGAAGAAACCTGGGTTGACACTGGCATCGACATCCAGCCGGGCGAGCGTATCCTCATCACCGCTACCGGAAATTTGCGTTACGCTGACGCCAAGAACGACAACGACGCCGGCGGCTTGGCGCGTGGCTTCAAGGATCTTATTCGGGTTCTTCCGTTCAACGACGCAGGCCGTGGCGCGCTCATCGGCCGCATCGGCGACAAAGACACAGCTCAACCGTTTCTCATCGGCACTCGCCACGAATCCGCCGCTCCCCTTGGCGGCCGCCTGTCCGTGGGCATAAATCAAACGAGCAGCGACACCGGCAGTGGCAATTACGTCGTGCACATCGAGGTGTATTCCCCGGACGCCGGCAGCTCCCGCCTCGTCGCCAAGCAGGTGGACTCGCTCCCGGGCATTGATAACGATCTTTTCTCCAAGATTCCTCGCCGCGTTGGCGACAAGCAGGGCAACGCCGGCGACATGGTCAATTTTCTAGTCCTTGGCTCAGAAGCAGCCATGCAAAAAGTCTTCACTTCTGCGGGCTGGGTCAAAGTCGACGCTGACGTGAAAGACACCGTCCTCCACGGCTTCCTCGAAAGCATGTCGAAAGAGTCCTACCTGACCATGCCGATGAGCCAGCTTTATCTCTTCGGACGCCCTCAGGATTACGGCTGGGCTCACGCCGAGCCGATTAGCGTGGTGAAGACGCGCAATCATTTGCGAATCTGGAAGGCGCCGTTTCAGGTGAATGGCAAAATGCTATGGGTCGGCGCCGCCACTCACGACATCGGATTCGAACGCGACCAGCGCACCAACGGCGTCACTCACAAAATTGATCCCGATATCGATCTCGAGCGCGATTATGTCGAGAAAACTCTGGCGTCTACCGGCCTTGTCGCCGTAATTTCGCACTTCCTTCCAGACAATCCATTGCAAGAAGCCAAGACTGCTACAGGCGGCACCTTTCATTCCAACGGTCAGGTGCTCATCTTGAAGCTCGACGAGTCCGCATCGAATCAGTGACACGCCCGGATTCGTGCCTGATCGCTTGCATCCTTCTTGGGCTGCTTGCGCATTTCGCTGCTGCGAAGCGCTCCACCTCTATTTCGTGCTTTCCAGTTCCAAAACCACAATTCGGTCCACCTCGTCAGCCGGTGCTTCCGGCAGCTTCAGCACGATTCCGCCGTTGATTCTGCTGAGCTCAACACTGCGCCCATCGCGCATGAGCTTCGCCGAACGCACGCCTCGCGGTATTCCCGAAAGTGCGAGCACTGGCTGATTCCAGTCCAGAACGTGTACGTAAACCATCCCACCCCGTTGCGTCGTTACTCCCCACGGCCCCGCAGCAACAGGTCCTCCGCGTGTCCCGTAAATCGACTCGCCATACTGTTTCATCCACTTCCCAATTTCTGTTAATCGCTCTACGAACTCCGGTTGAATTTCGCCATTGGGCATCGGCCCGACATTCAGGAGAAAATTCGCATTTCTGCCTGCGGCGCGCACCATGTAGCGGATTAAATCCCCAGTGCTTTTGTATTGATCATCGGTAATGCGGAATCCCCAGGAATCATTCACCGTTTCACAAGTTTCGAGAGGCAGCGCGCTAACACCCTGGCCTTCATTGAATCCAGTGGTATGCCCGCCGGGCAGATCCTTCTCAAACATCTGGAAATCTTCGCCCGGGAAGGGATTCTTATGATGATTGCTTCCCACTAATGCCGCTGGCTGAAGTTGATGAATTAGCCCGTAGGTCTGGGCCAAATGCCAGTCCGCGTTTGGCTTGTCCCACATTCCGTCAAACCACACTCCGCCAATCTCTCCATAGTTCGTCAGCAATTCCCGCAACTGCCCGTCCATGAAATTCAAATACGCCTCCCAGTTCCCGGAATCCGGCCGTCCCGTATGATGTCCTGCGCCACCGCGTGGAAAATAATCCTTTGAATGCCAATCCAATTGTGAGTAGTACACTAACAGTTTGATCCCCTGCTTATGGCATTCCGCCGCCAGCATTCCAATCACATCTTTTCCAAATGGCGTCCGCGCCACGACGTTCCAATCCGTCAGCTTCGAATCAAACATCGCGAATCCGTCGTGATGCTTCGACGTGATGGTGATGTACTTCATCCCCGCAGCTTTCGCCAGTGCCACCCACGCCGCTGGATCAAATTTGGTCGGATTGAAAAAATTCGGCAGCTTCGCGTAGTCCGCGCCATTGATGGGTCGCGTTTCCATCACCCATTCGCCGTCCCCCAAAACGCTGTACACTCCCCAATGAATGAACATCCCGAACTTCGCGTCTTGGAACCATTCGCGCGCCTTCAAATTTTCCGCGCTCGGTGTGTAGCCCTCTTGTGCCGCTGCCCCACTTGCGCCGCCGAACATCACGAAGATCGTGGCCGCTACCAGGCCAACAGACCTAAAGTGGGATCGAATACTCATGAACTACCTCCTTAAGGAACCTGGCTTCGCAAAGGAATCTTACCGAACGCCAGGATGAAGTCGACCGGTATTTTGGTGATGGTCACAAGTGTGTTGCCAGGTGGTCCATGTGTAGCTTGATTTGTTCTGCTAGGCTCGAACCGGTCAGTTCTGCGCCGTGCATTTGGTATACATCATTGGCCTGCAACCCTGCGGGGCGCGCAACTGCAGAATGGCCAGCAATGTCTGCGGAGTCTTCTTTGATACCTCAAAAATTGCCACTTGCGGGGTGTTTGCATTGTCGCGATAGGTGATCCGGAAAAAATGCTTGCGCTGCCGCTTTTTCAATAACCCAACTCCAATTGCGGGCAAGACCCCCAGATGATGTGCCACCTGTTGGGAATACTCGTACGCTTCTATTTTTGCGAACGGAATCACAAGCCGGGTCCCTGCAGATTCAAACGCTAATTCAGTTTGAGATTTCGTGTCCAAACTTCCGAGCGCTCCTTCCCTTAAACTGGCAACCGTGCCTCCGACATACATCACGGTTCCGTCCTCTACTGCCAGCGTCGGCACGGCCACCACAAGCAGTAGCCATAAAGCCGCCCATCGTTTCATCACATCTCACCTCCATACGCCGCCAACACTTCTTCCCGAACGGCCCGCTCTTTGCGGTGCAGCTGGCTTGCCACCCGAAACAGCGCGCAACCCTTTCCCTTTGTTTGCGATTATCTTGGGAAGGTTAGGAAAAGTGTCGGAGTAAGGGGACACTTCAAGGCTGTACACGTCGGCTCTTCCTCAGGATTCTTGAATGGCTCGCTTCACCACTTCCCGCGAAACATTTGCCCCACTCACAATCAAAACCGGGCAATCGCCCAAGGCCTCGCGCGATTTCAGCAGCGCTGCCGTGCTCGCGGCTCCCGCGGGTTCCGCAACAATATGCTCCTCCACCAACAGCGTCGCAATCGCACCCAGCAGTTGCTCCTCGCTCACCAGCCTGATGTCGTCCACCAGGCTTTTCACATCGCGTACGTTCGCTGCTTCGGGCGTGCGCGTCGCTAATCCATCCGCAATCGTGTCGCACGTCTCCGTGCCCACTGCTTTGCCTTCCTTCCAAGACAGGTAATACGCGGGCGCTCGCTCCGCTTGCACTCCTATGATTTTCACCTTTGGCGCAATTTGCTTTGCAGCGGCCGCAATCCCGCGAATCAGCGCCGTATCTCCCATCGGCACAACGATCGTGCTTGCCTCGGGAAGCTGCTCCAAAATCTCGCATGCAATGGTCGCGGGCCCTGCTGGCAAATCCGTGTCCGTTGCATCATTCAGAAAATAAACTCCCGGTTGCTTTGCGTAGTCCGACGCCAACTCGAACGCCGACGCCAGGTCGCTACCGCCGCTTTCGACAATCGTCGCCCCCAGCGCCGCAATTCGCCCGCGCTTCACTGGGTTGCAATTTGCCGGCAAAAAAATCTTTGCCGCAATCCCAAATTCTTTCGCAGCATGCGCTACGGCCGCTCCGTGATTCCCCGTGCTCGATGCCACCACTTCCCGCACCGGCCCTCGCTTCATCCGTTCCGCCAGAGCGTAAAACGCTCCACGCACCTTGAACGACCCCGTCGGCAACTCCGTCTCCAACTTCAAATAAACTTTCTTGCCCGTCCGGTGGCTCAAATATGACGCCGCAATCAGCCTCGTCCGCGCAAAGTACTTCTCCAGAAACTCCTGCGCCTCTCGAATCGTCTCCAATTTCGGCCGGATCCCAGCCTCAGCCTCGCCCACGCTCGTGGTCATTTTGTTCCCCGCTTAGCAAACTTGAGACAAGGATTGTCGCACGTCTGTTCAAACTGTTCAGGAAATCCCTGGCGATTTCAGGTTTGCAGGTTGGAATGAGGAAAATCTGTTCTACGATGCAGCTTATTTTGCATCCGCGTGTTCTTTCGTTCGACTACCTCCGCGCACCAGCCTTGGAATTACTGCAAGCAACAGGCCGAATGCCAAAAGCGAGAACGCGAAAGAGCCTTTGCTTCCAAACCGCCAGTCTTCGAGCAGGAGCTTGACTGTCCCCAATCCGATCGCGGTGTACGCCACCCAGACGAATTCTCGGCGCTTCCACTGAGAGCCGATCAAGGCCAGGACCAAAGCTACGGCGCAAATCAGGAACGTTCGAAGGAATGCCAGCCGTGGCGCGCTGGCAGAACTCCCACCCGGCAGTACCGCCACAAGACCAGCAACCGCGAAAGCGCTCACGAGAAATGAAGTGTTCGCGACGGAGACATATCGTAGGACGTGGATTCCATATTCTTCTTTTCTCCGAAGGGAGACCATAACCGCACAGATCGTCGCGCTCAGCGCCAGTAACCATGCCATCGCAGGCGCAGCTGGCGGGGAACTACCCACGAACACCAGGCTGGCATAGGTCATTACTCCCGAAGAAATCTGCCCAGCCACCAGCCACAGAAAACCGTGAAATCCCAGTGTCACTCCTTTCGTTTTTCTGGCCAGCGCAGTCGACACAATTGCGCTCAGGCTGAGCCACGGGCCGACCGCTGAGGCGGGAAGGGAAAAGTAACTCCCGATGAGAAACAGCGCCCCAGCGCAGGTCGCGTAGAACCGAAAATTCCGGGAAGCCTCTGACTCCTTATTGCCAAGGAAAGCTTCCAAATAGCAGGCTGCAGCGGCCAGAAAGCAGAGGATCCCGAAGCCTTTCGTCTCAGTACTTCCCCCTAGCTCGAGCACCGCAGCAAACAATAGCGTGAAGGCAACGATCGTCTGACAGATTTCCGACCAGGTTAGTTGCTTTCGAAAACGAAATGACCGATATCTGGCAGCGCCCGCGCTGATTAGCACAGGCGCTGTGAACAGAACAAGCAAAACGGAAACGCGGATAGGGTTGTATTCCGACGGGAATCCGCCCGGCTGGGCTGCCAGGTAAAGCAACGCGCACACCGCCAGATTCACCGGCACTTCCGCAACAATCCGCAGGCCGGGCCAGCGTCCCGTGCAAGCCGCAATTTCCGTTATGGCAGCTGTCAAGATCAGTGCCACGGCAAAAGGAAACGGATCAAGCGTCCCGACAAGCAGTCCCAATCCCGTGACCGACGAAAGAGCCGTTACCACCCATGCCGTCGCCGAGGACGCCTTCTTCCACTCCAGAACCATGGCCGAAAGAACGCTTGCGAACAGCATCAGTGCCGTAACACCCGCTGGCAGAATCCCGAAGCGCAACGTACTTTCCCAAAGCATGGGAAACAAAATCAGGGCCGAAGTCATTCCGTAGGTTATCTCGGCGCTGCGGGAGTTCTTCCCGGCACGCACGGAGAAAAATTGCCAAATCCCCGCATAAACAAGAGCTGCCACCACAACCGCCAGCTTAGGAAGAAACTCGGATTCCGCGGCCGCTCGAAGGAAATACGCTCCCGCCATTCCAAGAACAGCTTTGCCGAGGATGGACACCAGACTCTCGGACGGCGCTGGCGCCTTCAGATTGATTTGAAAGTCTTTATGACTTGTGGATTTATTCTGTGCGGTGAGTACCGGCGCGCTTTGCTTCTCTTTCTCGAGTGCGGAAACGCGGCGCTCGAGATCCTGCACTTGAGCTCTTAGGAGTTCTAGGTCTGACCCGATGCCGCTGGCTTGATGATTCATTAACCACCCGCGCTCAGGTACAAATAAAGAAGTAAAAGCTGTTCAATCTCCCATATGTACGGGAGCTGCCCCGGGAATGGCCGCCTCGTTCTTCTCCGACCAGGGCGGAAGAAGCTTCACCAGCACCCACAGGACTCCCAGGGGAAGCACCATCAGGAAAATCGAAGTCAAAAGGCCTTCGCGCGCCACCAGTGAGACCTTGTACGTTGTGTAGCCAAGAAAGCTCTTGGAGAAGAGCTGCCCGCCGATGACCACATTCCATCGCATCGCAAAAATTCCGATCAGGGTCAAACTCCCGGCGAGGCCGTAAATCCTCTTGCGCGTGTTGGGATTGAGGTTGAAGACCTGTGTGAGCGCCAGCAGAAGAATGGGAATCACCGTGCCTGCCACAATCTGAATCACGACTTGCGACAAATACAGCCGCGTGTGCACCATGAAGTCCAGGCTGCGGAAAGATTCGTCGGCTTCATAAATCCGGTGGATCAAGTCCACCATTTCCAGGCTGAAATCGATGAGAAACGTGTAGAACAGATAGCGCGCTATGGTATCCACGCACCGCATGTCGATCTTCTGGCCGCGGTATTTGGTGACGAACATATAAAGCAGCATCACCGCTGCGATTCCCGACACCATCGCGGAAAAAAGAAACACTACCGGCATCAGCGGCGTCGACCACCACGGATTCGCCTTCACGGAGCCGAAAATAAATCCGACATATCCATGCAGCAGGAACGCGGACGGAATTCCAATTAACGTAATGATCCACCCGGCGCGGCTGTCCACCCTCAGCGCTTCCGCGGAAATGTTTGTGGATCCCAACGTCATCGCCTTATAGATCCATTTTTTCACGCCAGTGGAAGACTCCATCATCAGAACAATGTCTTTGCGATAGTCGAGCCAAATCTCCAGCACCAGAACCGCCATCAAGTACCACAGGTAGACGAATCCAAACATCGCCATCGCCGAAGAGCGGTGCGGCGTCAGATACATTTCAAATGAGCGCTCTGGATGCCCCAGGTGCAATTGCAACGGTAGCGGCGCAACCACTAAGAATGCCAGCGCCGTCAGCAGCGCCAGCCGGTATGTGGGTTTGACCGCTTCCACCAGGAACACGCGCTCGAGCGAAGCCAGAATGAACGCGCCCGCTACAAGTCCCGTCAGGAACGGGTAGAGCACGATCAGCACGCTCCATTGGAGCTCGATTTCATTCGGATACATGAACCCTTCGACGGGCATGATGCTGACCAGCCTCCTTACCGCACGGACCCATCCAGGCCGTTGTAGAACGCCTTTGCACCCGTGGCCAGATGCGGTTTCAACACTTGCACGCTGTGCGTCTTCAAAAATTCATGCACGGGATCCGCGGGATCTTTTAAATCCGCAAGTTGCCGCGCCCCAGTCGGGCACACTTCACAGCATGCAGTCGTCAGGTCCTTCGTAATCCGGTGGTAGCAGAGATTGCATTTGTCCACCGTGTTTGTTCCCGGATTGATGAAGCGGCATCCATACGGGCAGGCCTGCACGCAATACCGGCAGCCCAGGCAATACTTCGGGTCCACCAGCACTACTCCATCCGGGCTGACGAACGTCGCGCCTACCGGGCAGACTTGCGTGCAGGGCGAATCTGCGCAGTGATTGCACAGCTTCGGCACAAAAAATGACTTTGCGTCTCCTCCCAGGTTAGGGAACCCGTTCTTGCCGCCGTCCGGCGAATCCACGTGAACGTGCTCGAATCCCCAGTCCTGAACCACGTAACGCTCGACCCACGTCCGGAAATAACCGTCGGGAACGTGATTCTCTAGCTGGCACGCGCGAACGCAACTCCCGCAGCCGATGCACTTGGTGATGTCAATCAGCATCCCCCACCAGTGTTCCGACGTTTTGTAGTTGGGTGCGTTTTCCGGAGTGCCCGCCAGAACGTGTTCCCAGGCCATCGCAGCGGCGGGCAGCAAGATCAGCAGTTGGCGCCGCGTCAGGGTCATTTTTTCTTTGCCTCCGCCTCAATTCTCGGACTGTGCGGCTGGTGGCAGGTATTACAAGGCAATCCCGAGGAATGATCCGCGCCATGAACCTGCGGAAAATCCATGGGCTTCGAATGATTGGCTTCGTGGCAGCGCACGCAAAGTTTCGCCGTGTCCAACTTCTCTGGCACAGCGCTTGCTGGGTCTTGCGTGTGATTGGCTTGTGGTCCGTGGCAGGACTCGCAAGCCACCCGCGCGTGACGGCCCCGCTTCTTCACATCCAGGACGTCGGAATGGCAGGTCTCACAGACTTCATGGCTCGCATAGGAAATCGGCCGGGACGCGATTTCGTTCAGCGCATCGCCCCGGTAGTGGCCGTATTGGCCAAAACTCTTGGGCACAAGGAAACCCCGCAGGACGAGAAATAATGCCATCCCAATCGCGAATGCCGCGGCGATGCGGAATAAGTGCGCTACGTTTTTGAAAGCCACCATTGCGCCTTTGGCAAGCACCACCCTGCAAGTCCCTGGCATGCGCTCGCCGTCACATAAAGACCGCCCATCCAAACATTTGGGCGGTCATCGTGAACACTCTTGCCTTTTTACAGGGCTTTAGGATTTACCTCTGTGCGCCCAATCACTTTGAATCGTGACTCCGCTCACTCCTGGGCAACCCAGTTCGGGGCTTTCTGGGACCTCGACTCCTCCTTTGTACCGTCAGCGGCCTCCAAATCATTCACGCTATAATCTAGCTTTAGGGCAATGAACGCCGAGACTCCCCAATTGGTTCCCTCTGGCTTGGAATGGGCGCATTCGCTTGTCCGCGATTGGTTCATCAGCCGCTTCGGCACTCCCACGGAGCCGCAACAACAGGGCTGGCCGCACATCCTCGACGGCAAAACCACGCTCATCTCTGCTCCGACGGGCTCTGGAAAAACGCTCGCAGCATTTCTGATTTGCATTGACCGCCTGGTGCGCAAGGCGCTCAATGGGGAATTGTCCTACCGCACCGAAGTTCTATATGTTTCGCCGCTCAAAGCCTTGAGCAACGACATTCAGAAGAACCTGGAAATCCCGCTCGGCGAAATCCTCCAGCTCGCAGGGCAGCGCGGCTTGCTCATGCCGGAAATTCGCACCGCCGTGCGCACCGGAGACACGCTCGCGCACGAGCGCCGCGCGATGCTTGCGCGTCCCCCGCACATTCTGGTCACCACGCCCGAATCGCTTTACATCCTGCTCACCGCCGCAAAAAGCCGCGAGGTCCTCACCACCATCGAATCCGTCATCGTGGACGAAATTCACGCGGTCGCCGACGACAAACGTGGCGCCCATCTGGCGCTCTCGCTCGAACGCCTTGACCACCTGACCGGCAAGCGCCTCACGCGCATCGGTCTTTCCGCCACACAGAAGCCCATAGAACTTGTCGCTCATTTTCTCACCGGCTCCGACCGCCCCGATCCTGTCACAGTGCAAATCGGTCATCGGCGCGAACTCGATCTGGCCATCGAAGTTCCCGCAAGCGAGCTTGGCCCCGTGGCCTCCAACGAAATGTGGGCCGAAATCTACGATCGCCTCGCCGCTTTGGCCACCCAGCACCGCTCCACTCTCATTTTCGTCAACACGCGCCGCTTGGCCGAACGCGCTGCGCATCACCTTGGCGCACGCCTCGGTAACGAGGCCGTCGCCGCGCATCACGGCAGTTTGTCGCGCAAGCTTCGCCTCGTTGCCGAGCGAAAACTGAAAGCTGGCGAAATCCGGGCTCTAGTGGCCACTGCTTCTCTCGAACTCGGCATCGACATCGGCACTGTCGACCTTGTTTGCCAGATCGGCTCGCCGCGCTCGATTGCCACGGGCTTGCAGCGTATCGGCCGTGCCGGCCACTGGCGCGGCGCGGTGCCCAAAGGCCGCCTCTTCGCCACCACGCGCGACGATCTTCTCGAATGCGCCGCGCTCGTGCGCGCCATCCGCCAAGGCGATCTCGACCGCCTCGTCGTTCCCGAAGCGCCGCTCGACATTCTCGCCCAGCAAATCGTGGCCATGTGCGCCGCCGAAGATTGGCGCGAGGACGAACTCTTCCTTGCGGTTCGCCGCGCCTATCCTTATCGCAATCTGCCGCGCGCTGATTTCGACGAGATCGTCGAGATGCTCTCCGAAGGCATCGCCAGCGCTCGCGGCCGTTACGCCGCCTACCTCCATCGCGACCGCGTGAATGGCATCGTGCGCGCCCGCCGCGGCAGCCGTCTCGCGGCCATCACCAGCGGCGGCGCAATCCCTGAAAATTCGCTCTACACCGTGGTCGCGCATCCCGAAGGCACGGTCATCGGCACCGTCGATGAAGACTTTGCCGTCGAAAGCATCGCTGGCGACGTCATGCTTCTGGGAAACACTTCCTGGCGCATTCGCCGCGTGCAGTCTAGCAGCGTCCTGGTCGAAGACGCGCAAGGCGCGTCGCCGACCGTGCCCTTCTGGCGCGGCGAGGCGCCGTCGCGCACCGACGAGCTTTCCGCTCACGTCTCCGACTTGCGCGAAAAAATCAGCGCCTTCATTCCTCGCTCCACTTCAGAAAACGGCGCCCAGTCCGCCGCAAGCCCCAACGCAGCCGCCGTGAACTGGCTCCAACTCGAATGTGGCCTCGACGACTCCGGTGCCCAGCAAGCCGTCGAGTACATCGTGGCTGGCCGCGCGCTTATCGGAGCCGTTCCCACGCAAACCACCGTCATCGCCGAGCGTTTCTTCGACGAAAGCGGCGGCATGCAGCTCATCATCCACGCTCCCTTCGGCGCGCGCATCAACAAAGCTTGGGGCCTCGCGCTGCGCAAACGTTTTTGCCGCTCCTTCAATTTTGAGTTGCAAGCCGCCGCCACCGACAATGGCCTGAATATCTCCCTCAGCGAGCAGCACAGCTTTCCGCTCGCCGATGTTTTTCATTTTCTCCATCCCAATTCCGTCCGCTCCGTTCTCGAGCAAGCCGTTCTTGCATCTCCGCTCTTTACCGCGCGCTGGCGCTGGGACGCAGGCCGTTCGCTCGCCCTGCTTCGCTTCCGCAACGGCAAAAAAGTACCGCCGCAAATCCAGCGCATGCGCGCCGATGATTTGCTCGCCGCCGTCTTTCCCGAGCAGCAGGCTTGCCCGGAAAATCTCGCCGCCGGCGACATCCCTATCTCCAATCATCCGCTCATCCGCGAAGTGATGAAGGACGCCCTCACCGAAGCTCTCGATCTCGACGGGCTCGATCGCGTTCTCCGCGAGATTTACGCTGGCCGCATCCATTGCATCGCTGTAGACACTCCCGCCCCCTCGCAGTTTTCTCACGAGATTCTCAACGCCAATCCGTACGCCTATCTCGACGATGCCCCGCTCGAAGAGCGCCGCGCTCGCGCCGTCGAAATGCGTCGCGTCTTGCCCGAAGCCGTCCTCGGAGAAATCGGTCGGCTCGATCCCGCCGCCATCGCCGAAGTCTGCGATGATGCCTGGCCCGATGTGCGCGACGCCGAAGAACTCCACGACGCGCTGCTCACCCTGATCGCGATCCCTTCTTTCTGTAGGGGCGCAACATGTTGCGCCCCAGCTTGGCAAGGTGAAAACCATCTGGCGCAAAATGTCGACCCCTTAAGCGCAAGGCTGCTCGCTTCCCTCGCCTCCTGGCACCCGTTTTTCGAGCAACTCGTCGCCGACCGCCGCGTTGGCATCGCGCGCGTCGGCGCTGAAACCTACTGGGTTGCCGCCGAACGCGTCTCCGCCTTCGCGCAGATTTTCCCCTCAGCACACTTCGAGATCCCGCTGCCAACCGTGGACTCGCCTGCCGCCTCGCGCGACGAAGCCTTGCTCTGCCTCGTCACCGGATGGATTGCCCACTCCGGTCCCATCGCCGCCAACCAACTGAGCAGCATCCTTGCGATTCCAACCCAGGACATCGAAAAGGCCTTTCTTCGCTTGGAATCTCGCGGCGTCATCCTCCGCGGCAAATTCACCGACCCACACTCCACCGAAACCGAGTGGTGCGAACGCCGCCTCTTGGCTCGCATTCATCGTCTGACTCTGGGCAAACTCCGCAAAGAAATTCAGTCCGTCACTCCCGCGCAGTTCATGAATTGGCTGCTTCACTGGCAGCACGTCGCGCCGTCCACGCAGCTTCTCGGCGAGCGCGGCACGCTCGAAGCCATTCGACAGGTCCAGGGCTTCGAAGCGCCCGCGAATTCCTGGGAATCTCAAATCCTCAAGCGTCGCATCGCGGCTTACGACCCCAAAGTCCTCGACCAGTTTTGCCTTACCGGTGCGGTCGGCTGGGGCCGTCTCTCGCCGCATCCCGCCACACTGGAGACGTTTACGGAAGGGAAGAGCCGCGTCATTCCCACCAGCGTCGCGCCCATTACCTTTTTCGTCCGCGAAGACGCCGATTGGATGATCTCTCACCGCGAAACCGGCGCAGGCGAGCACGCCGGCCTCAGCCGCGATGCCGTCGCCGTTCTGCACTTTTTGCATCAGCGCGGCGCTTCCTTCTTTGCCGACATCGTGCGCGGCACCGTCAAGCTCAAGTCCGAAGTGGAAACTGCCCTCTGGGAACTTGTCGCCGCTGGCTTGCTCACCGCCGACGGCTTCGACAATCTTCGCGCGCTCATCGATCCTAAGCGCCGCTCCGGTCAGGGCCGCGCGCGCACCTCGCGGCCACGCCACAGCGTCGGCCGCTGGTCGCTGCTCGATTCCGGCCCGCTCCCCGACCGCAGCAAATCGCTCGAAGCCACTTGCTGGATGCTCCTGCGCCGTTACGGCATCGTCTTTCGCGAGTTGCTCGCCCGCGAATCCATTCTTCCCAAATGGCGCGAGCTGCTTATCACTCTTCGCCGTCTCGAGGATCGCGGCGAAATCCGCGGCGGCCGCTTCGTCAGCGATTTTCTAGGCGAACAATTCGCGCTACCCGTCGCTGTGGAATCTCTGCGCGCCGCTCGCCATCAGCAACCTTCTGGCGAACTCATCACCGTCTCCGCCGCCGATCCTCTGAATCTCGTCGGCATCATCGCTCCCGGCGAGCGCGTCCCGGCCAACTCCGGCAAGCTCGTCGCCTTCCGCGACGGCCTCGCCCTCCCCTCTGATGCCCGTCCTAATGTCCTTGCCATCCCCGCCGCCGTCTGACACCTTCCGCCCCAATCTCCTCCGCCTCCCATCCTTGCTTGCTCTTTATGTGGCGCCGGGCTTCAGCCCGGCATTTTTTGGGGTGCGGCGGCTTGCCGCCGCTTTGCTTTGCCTTTGTAGTGGCGGGTCTTTAGACCCGTTCTTTGCCTCGGTCAACACCCCCGCTCGAAATGGCTTGACGCCTCTCTTCAATTAGTGTATATACACTATTGTGTTTTCTTGGGACGCCGCAAAGGCCCTAAGCAACCTCAAGAAGCACGGTGTGTCATTCGATGAAGCTAAGTCGGTATTTGAGGACCCCTGGGTCCTCGATTGGCACGACTTCGAGCACTCAGAAGACGAGCAAGGCGCAAGTGCCTGGGCCTCTCGGCAGCGGGAAGAATCCTGGTCATCGCTTATGCGCCAAGGAGATTGAGAGATGGCAGCGAAATCATCCGCATCATCAGCGCGCGCCGCGCGAGCCGTCAAGAGCGCGAAGCATATCCCTGATAGCGAAATTAACTTTTCCGACATACCCGAGTCCACACCCGAGGAGCTCCGCCGCGCTCGCCGCAGCCGTGCCCGCCGCGTCGGCCGCCCTGTCACCGGCAATGCCAAGCAACTCATCGCCATCCGCATCTCGCCCCGGCTTCTCCACAAGCTCCGGCGCATGGCCGCCAAACAGTCCATGCCATACCAAACCCTCATCCACGAACTCCTCGAACGCGCCGCCAACCCAAAAGTCACCTGAATACGCATGCCCAGTACAACAAAGCGCGAGAGTGCTCTGATCAGACTGTTCGTCTCAGCCTACGAAAACGGCACATGGGCAGCAGATGATTTGGAGATTCCGGACGAAAAGTTCGACGGTGGCGTCGATGGATTCATAACGCGGGCCTCAGACGGGTGCACTTTGGCCATAGAGCATACGCTTATCCAACCACACATGGATGACCGCAAAGACTTCGCGCTCTTTGAGAGGTACCTGCTCCCAATTGAAAAAGACCCGACCTTTGCAGTTCCGGGGCGAATCACTTGGATTTATGTGAAGTCAGGAACTCTTCAGCCAGGCTCGAACTTTAGCTCAATGGCCATGGCACTCCGCACATGGCTGACACGAAATGTGAAGTCCCTTCCGCTGGGCGAGTCGTCTTATAAATGCCCTGGGGGTAACGGAAGCGGCCAAAAAATCCAGATACTTACCAAAGTGTACGAAGATCCTGCATTTTCAGGGGCGCTCGCGGTCCGTCGATTCTTTGGGGATAACACACTAGACCAAGTCATCGACAAGGCTCTGGACGAAAAACTTCCCAAGCTCGTCTCGGCAATTGCGGAGAAACGAGTTTTGCTTCTCGAGTGTGAGCAAATGATGCTTAGCGAACGGACGATTTGCGAGAGGATCGAGGCCCGAGCGTCCAGTCACCCCGAACTGACCAAAATTGATATATGGTTCGCAGAGACAGTATTCTATTCGAC
>Ga0187778_10000051_pt1 | contig 68895 bp, 83 predicted proteins | sample 1015_Q2_SP5_20_M_FD_132418 | JGI IMG/M metagenome (GOLD analysis project Ga0187778, IMG submission 132418) | Tropical peat soil microbial communities from peatlands in Department of Meta, Colombia - 1015_Q2_SP5_20_MG | ecosystem: Environmental > Terrestrial > Soil > Wetlands > Peat | place...
CCAGCAATGCCAAGGCTCGCTTCCGCCGATCTTCGAGCAGATCGGCGCTCCCCTTAAGTCTGGGCATAGGTGTTCTGCTCCGGAACACCTACATTATTGCATTATTTATGCAGAGATCAATAGAACATCTGGAAATCCGGAAAATAGCTCGGCCCTGTGCCGATCTGGGTGCGTGCAGCATGCACTCCCTCAGCAGCCGGCAGCAATGGACCGAGCCGAGAGCAACATTAGCGTTCTAGTAGGGTCGAAGTCGTTGCTCTGATGCAATGAAGCGGATGGATGTTCCTTGACTCCGAGCCTCAGTCCAGCGGCGAGTTTGTTATCCCTCCGGCCCAGAAGAACGCTTGACGAACCGCTTCACCACGTCCAAAAACTTTCGGGTTGGGCACGAGCTTCTTGTCCTGCTGCATGAGCGGTTTGGGAGGCGGTCGAGCCAACGACGGCCCCACGAAAAACAGACGTTTCTCGCGCCAAACAGGCTGGGACGGAAGCGTAGGAAGAACCTATTGACAACATCATACCTTGTTATACATAGTATGTTGGTGAAACAGGATCGGTCACGCGAGCAGGAGAGCGGAGACAAGTGGGAAGTCCAACTGCGAAAGGGATGCCTTGAGCTGGCCATCTTAGCGGCGTTGTGGGACGAAAGGCGTTACGGGCTAGAAATTTTGCGGCGGCTCGAAAGCGATTCCGATTTGATCGTTTCGGAAGGAACGGTCTACCCGCTGTTGAGCCGACTGAAGGCACTGGGGCTGCTACGAAGCGAGTGGGTGGAATCCGACGCCGGACATCCGCGTAAATACTATGCGCTCACTCCGGCGGGGAAGCAGCGAGCAGCGGCGATGGCAGCAATCTGGGCACAGTTCTCGTCAAGCATGAGCACGTTGCTGGGGCCGCTCACGAAAGGAAGCCGAAGTCATGTGTGACGAAGCGCAGCAGCGGATTGAAGCTTATCTGAGCAGACTGCAAAAGCGATTACGCGGCCTGAACCGCGAGGACGTCCACGAGATCCTGGAAGAGCTGCGCAGCCATATCCTAGACAAGGCGGCGGCGGGCGGAGAGGTGACTGCCGCCGGAGTCGATGGCGCCCTGGCGGCAATGGGTAGTCCGGAAGGGCTGGCCAGCGAATACGTAGCCGATAACCTGCTGACGCGTGCTGCGGTCAGTCGATCGCCTCTGCGAGTTCTCGACAGTTTGTTTCGTTGGGCAAGCTTGAGCGTTGCCGGATTCTTTGTGCTTGTGGGCTCAATCCTGGGATACGTGCTGGGCGCGATTTTCATCCTTTGGGCGGCGTTGAAACCATTGCATCCGCGGACCGCTGGATTGTGGGTTTCGCGGGACAGCACCGGCGAACTGACGCTTTCCCTCCGGCTCGGGTTCGGGAGTGTGCCAGCCGTCGGCAGAGACGTGCTCGGGTGGTGGGTTGTGCCCATTGGGCTGCTGGTGGGCTGGGGGCTTGTGCTGCTGACTACGCGTTTTGCACTCTGGTGCGCCCGTGAATACCGCCGAATGCACCTACCACGGCGAGTCGAAGCGCATTGAGGATGAATTGAGAAACAATCAGGAGAAATTCATGAATACGTCCGAAAAGACGACAACCGCCGTGCAGGAAGTCAGGGGTTCATCGTCGAGCCCCGGCGACTGGCGAAATGGCAAGGGGCTGGCCATCGGCGAACTGGTTGTGGTGGCGCTAATCTTCGTGGCCGATGAACGTCATCTCATTCCTTTCAGCAAGACACCGTTTCTGTTCGTGTTTGGTTGGAGCTCGCTCTGGGTCCGCAGGATTGGGTGGCGCGGTGTCGGGCTGAAGCTTTATCGGAACTGGAAGAGATCGATCGCGTTGGGGATTGCGGCAGGAGCATTTCTCGAAGCGCTCGAGCTCTTTGTGACTCAACCCCTGCTGGTGAAGTGGCTCAACAAGCAGCCGGACCTCGAGGTTTTTCGTGCGCTGCATGGAAATCTTGAATGGACTCTGATTGCGCTGGCTGGGGCTTGGACGCTGGCGGCTTTCGGCGAGGAAATGGTGTACCGCGGCTACCTGATGAACCGGATTGCCGACCTGCTGAATCGTACACGAACAGCGTGGGTCGTCAGCCTGTTTGCCGTCCCCATCGGATTTGGGCTCGCGCACGCGTACCAGGGAATTACCGGTGTAATCGATGAGGGCTTCATGGGCTTCTTACTGGGATTGATTTATCTCCGAACCGGACGGAACCTCGCTGTACCGATCATCGCGCACGGTATCGCTGACTCCCTCGACTTTGTCTTGATCTTTCTCGGGAAGTATCCGGGCATGTAGTGCAAGACTCTCTCTTCTTAGCGCGCAAGGGAAAATCCGGAATTGGCCAACACAGATGCCAAAGTTGATGGAATTGGAAGGACATGGCGCTAGCACGCCACCCGCCGGGTGCGTTCGGCTCAGCGAGGCTGCCACCTGATCGTCGGCCTTTCTCCGCCGCCTCCGCGTAAGTGGGCCAGCCGACAGACGCAGGCACCGGTTCTTGGCCTTTGGTCCAGGTCGAAGCGTAAGTTCCTCTGGCGAACTCCCCCTTCCATCCACTTCCTCGGTCTTCTTCTTTGAATATAGCCTGGTGGATCTGTGAAAAGCGCGAGACCTTCGTGCTCGACCACCTCCAACACTGGGAGGATCGATGAACGACGATGGATCGCAGGGGACAACAGCGCCGGGGCTGAACCCACTCTGTCCACTGCCCCCATACCACCCGACGTGTTGTCCCGGGATGCCTCAAGTTGATGTCTTGCTAAAGGCTCAGACTTGAGGCCGGTCGTCGCCCCTCCACTAACGGCTGAATCGCTTCTCAACAGCACTTCCGTTCCCTGTCGGAGAATCGAAAGGTTACATGTGGTGCGGCGGCCTCTGCATCGATGCATTCACCTTGGGGGGATGTACCAGCTTCGTTCCGGACGTATTCGCCGTTGTCACATTTCCGGTGAAGGTGGGCTGGAACCGCGCGTGCGTTGCCGCTTCAAAGCCCGAAGCCAGGGTGATCAGCGTCGGCTCGCTGAAAGCGGTTCCGATGAAACTGATGCCCACCGGCATGCCGAGCACGTCTCCAGACGGCACATTAATGATCGGGTATCCCGGAGGCCCAGCCAACCCTGAGCTAGCGAAGATGAAGTGATCGGACAGGATCAAATCGGTGGTCCAGCCGGGGCTATCGGTCGGCGCGACGATCGCATCCAGGTTGAACCGGCTGAGAGCCGAATCCAGGCTGGCGCCCGCCAAGTGATCGATGATCAGCCCGTCGTTATACGACATGCAGGTGGCGGTGCTGGAGAGGACACTCGAGGTGAAGCGCGGATCACAGAAATTTGGGTCCGGATTCATGGTCTCGGATTCGGTAAAAATTTCCTGTCCGAAGTACGGCATCTCTGTGGCCGCATTGGCGTTGTTAAAATCAATGGCTGTCTGTAGGGTTCCACCTGCCACCGGCACGCCCACGCGAGTACCGAAATATTTGGCCACATCGAACTTGAAATCATAGAGCAGCACCATGAACTCACCATCGGCCGGCGAGAAGCTGAAATTGTTCGCCGGATCATCCAGATCAACGATGGTGGCCCCGGCATTGCTGATTGCCTCGAGGGCGGCATCGAATGCCGCTATCACCTGAGGCGGTGCGCTATCAATGCCCTGCCGCGTTACGCCCAGCCGTGCGCCGTTGAGACCAGCCGGATTCAGGAATGCCGTGTAGTCGGCTGGAATGGGCGGCCGACTCTTGCCCGGAAGTGGCACCGCCGGCGAACAAACGGGATTACAAGCCTGCCAACCCAGGGGCACACCGCTGGTTGCGGGATCGCGGGGATCGGGAGTACGGCTGACGATGAAACTGAGAGCCGTGGCTGCGTCGGCCACGGTGCGTGCATGCGGCCCGACGGTATCTTGCGTGTGGGAGATTGGGACTACGCCGCCTCGGCTGACCAGTCCCACCGTGGGTTTAAGCCCTACAACTCCGTTGACATTTGCCGGACAAACAATGCTGCCATCGGTTTCACTGCCCAGCGAGACCGCGGTGAAGTTTGCTGACGTAGCCGCTGCCGATCCCGAACTGGACCCACAGGCATTGCGATCGAGAGAGTAGGGGTTGTGAACTAGGCCACCACGTCCTGACCAGCCGCTGGTGGAAAACGTGGAACGCCAGTTTGCCCACTCGGAGAGATTGGTCTTGCCAAGGATCACGGCACCGGCTCTTCGAAGGTTCGCTGCCACCGTTGAATCTTGCAGCGCGGGCGTCCCGAAGAGCGCGAATGAGCCCGCAGTGGTCTGCATCTTGTCGCCGGTATCAATATTGTCTTTCAGCAGTACCGGTATGCCGAGAAGGGGGCCGGTGGCGCCGTGCCTGCGCATGGCGTCGGCTTTGCGCGCCAGAAACAGTGCATCTGGGTTGAGCTGAATGACAGAATTCACTCCCGGGCCTTTCTGATCCAGCAGGAAAATGCGCGTGATGTAGAACTGCGTCAGCTCCACGGAAGTGAGTTTGCCAGAGGCCATGTCCTCCTGCAGTTGAGCAATGGTCGCCTCATTGAATTTGCTTGGACCGGAATGGTCTTTTTGCGCGGCTGCGAACGTGCATGTCAGCAGAATTGGAACGAAGAGAATACGCATCGGCTGGGGGATCATCGAAAACCTCCTGAGAGACTTCGGACACGTGATCCGGGCGGAATCCCAAGCCTGGCTTGAGGGCCGCCAATGTTTGCGAATGCTAACTGGGTCGGCATTTTGCGCTGACCAGTGCTCCTTGTCAACCGCGGCATGAAGGGCATACTTGCCAACCGCAAGGTCGGTCCTTCCGCGGCCGGCGTTGACGAAAACACGCCTCGATTAACTCCGAAGGGGTGCGGAGATGGGGATGCGTCGCTAATTATCGGGTTTCACCTAGCCCCGCAGTTGCTTTCTTCTGGAATTGGCAATCCTCGGCTGTGCCACCGCCGTGGACTGCGAGACAGCAACGCCAACTATGATTCAACGCAGCAGCTCGTCAACGACGGCTTCGACGTGAATTACAGTGGTGTCAAGAAACTCGATGCCCGTGACGTCGAGGTTGCGCAACAACAGCGGAAGCTCGGTGCCGGCGAGCACGGTGGCCTCCACGCTGTCTTCGGCCATCATGCGCTGCACGATGCGCAGAATTTCCGTCCGAGTTTCCGGCAGGAATTGGTTCTTAAGTAGTTCCCCGATGTACTTCCTGTGAATGAACTCCCGCTCGGACTCTTTCGGCAGAACCAGGGCGATCCCCGCCCGCTGAAACTCTTCCGGGTAGAAGCTCGCCCGCATGGTGAATCCGGTCCCCAGTAGCCCCACATTCTTCAGCCCCATCGCTTTGGCATGGTCCGAGGTGGCGCGCACGATGCTGAGAAGGGGGATAGCCGACCGGAGCTGGACCTCGTTGAACACGAGGTGTGGGGTGTTTGCGGCCATAAAGCCGAAGTCCGCGCCTGCACGCACCAATGGTTCCACACCGGCCGAAAGGTAATCGGCCAAGTCATCGAGCCGCCCGGCGTCGAGCATGGAGATGCCCTTCTCGACGTCGAGGCTGTTGATGACCACGTGCGGATATCCTCCATCAGGCTTCCGCACGCGATAGCGCGCGACGATGGAGCGGTAGTAGTCAATGGTAGACTCAGGCCCAAGCCCGCCGATCATGCCTGCGGTTCGCATGTACCGGGGAAGGGATGCAGGGCGAGCCGGGTAGGATTCGAAAACAAGAGTCCTGGGTCCCATGACCTAGAAGAAACACGGTCACTCCACTGCAGCGGGCCCAACCGCGGGGTTGAGCGTACTTGGCGAAACTTATGGCCAGCTGACCGCCGCTGCAGAACGCGCTAGCCGGGTATCCCCGTCTAACGTCGACGCTGCGGTTTTCCAAGAAAACGTGCACATGCCTGTACGGGATTCTTCGTTGTTGCGACCGGCGTACGTGCAACGTAGCCGGGGAAGGGCGATTGGCAACACGGCAGAAGGCCTGAATCCTTCGTGTCGTCGCCGTGGGCCAGTGACCGCGATCGACTGATTCCATTTGAGTGTGTGGGCTTGCAAGCAAGTCCTGAATTACTGCGCCGCCCGCCTGCCCTGATTCCGCTTTGTCATTGTTGCTTTGTTTCCGGAGCTCGTTCTCCTAAAGCTCCCAATCTCAACTGATCTCGCTGCGGCAGTTTGTGTCTCGACCTCATGCTCTTGCCAGAACGACTTGCAGCTTGAGTTGCGGGGCTAGCGCAGCGAGGACCGTCTCCGTCACCGCTCGCTGGCTGATCTTTGCTCCCTCGACCTCTACAAGCGTTACTGCGGAGATCGCCGAGTACGCTTCGCTCGCCGCAATCAGTTGCACCAGCGCCGTCTGCAGCGGTGAGAGGCTGGGATTGAAGGCAACATTCTCAATGTAGCAACCTTGAAAAATGCGCCCGCCTGTCGTGCGAATGGCGACGCCTGCCGGCGATCTGCTGTACGGCGCATAGGACCTGCACGCTGCCTCTAGGGCCGAAGCGGTCAGAGCATCGGAAGCTGCGCTGGGGAGGACAAGATTCGCTTTCCGGATTGGCAGAGCTCCCTGAGTTGCTCCCAGGGCTGCAGGGCCGAAAGCCGCGGGCAAAATCGAGGACAGCTTGGCCGGCGGGTGATTCGGAATCAGAATCAGAATTTCTCCCGCAGGCGATATTTCTTCCATGAACTGTCGGCAGTGGCCGCAGGGCGCGCCCCCCACCACGGCCAGCGAGGTGACGGACTGCTCGGAATTCATGTAAGCGTTCGAGAGGGCCGATTGTTCGGCATGCACGGCGAATCCCAGACACTGGCCGGGAATCTCGATGTTGGCTCCTAGATAGAGACTTCCGCTGGCCCCACGCGCGACGACCCCAACGAAGAAGTTCGAAATCGGCGCACGCGAATAGCTTTGTGCCAGCGGCAGCAAGCCAGACATCAGGTCGTCGACGCTGGCGTTTTCGCTTTTCGCAAGGGCTTCGACTGTGCTGGCAGGAACCCGGCCGCTGAACTTGGGATCTTCCAGGACTCGGCTGAGCAGAGCGCGAGAGCGCTCGCTGAACTTCGGCAGCCGCGAGCGGAGAGCCGCATCCGTGGTTTCGTGAGCAAACAGCGAAGAGTTCATAAACACCAACCCCAGGGCCGATGCGCCCAAACGAGTCAGAACCGTGCGGCGGCTGATGCCGTTGTCCGCAGACAGAGAGCGCATTCCGCCTCCAAGTATTGAGAGCAGTCGCGAATGAGTATATCTACCAGCGAGGCTGGCCACCAGCCGATTACCTGCAGAACCCCGATCCGGGCTGTAGCTGGTGAAATGGAGTGTTACAACGACTACGCATCAGCTTTTCGCGTTGCACGCGTAGGCGTTTGCACCAGCTTCCGCTTGAAGAGAGATGCGCATCGCCGCTCACAGTTCAGTAGCGGCCTGAATCCAACTGCATAACCGAAGATTGCCACCCACCCAAGCAGTGGGGATGGCGAGCACGATCAGCGCGACAGGATACCAGTGCGGACCTAACGACGGCTGCCGGTTCCATGTCGCCACGGCGCCCGCAGTGCTCACAACAAGACCGAACACGCCAAGCACCAGCGCGTGGCGCATCGGCCGATTGGGCGCGAGCCGCGCAGCCATGTAGCTGCCCGCAACGCCATACAGAGTCCGGTACAATGTCGCGAGCAGCAAGGGCATATTGCCTGCGGGCTGCCCTAATCGCGGGAGTGCTCCAGTGGCCCGCATCAGGACGTCAGTGCCAACGGAGAGAATTACGCCGACGAGTAGGCCCGCAAGCAAGGCACCGATGCTCCGAGGCAACCCGCGCGCGTTAGCTTGTTGTAGGTTGGGCGTGGTTATCGGACCTACCGTGCGATCGAGGAGCACTATCTTAACACCAAGCGATGCTCCGGACAGTGGGGTCGCAGGTTATAGATCCCAGCACCGATCACCTCGATCAGGCTCAGACTAGTGCTCATTTCTGCCCCACCCGCCCGGACAATCGAGACGCTGGTGACAGAGAGTACTTCATCGCGGAAGCTCAAATCAATTGTGGGTGGGACGACGGCAAACTGCAGGTTGCCAATGTCGACTGTCGAGAACAGATTGGACTCAAACCCCCTCGAGAGCGATTTCCGCGCAGTTCCGCCGATTCCGACCCCGGCTGGGCCCTCCGGTAGCGACCAAGGCGATGGCGGCCGAGCTGGCCCGTTTGATCTACCGCATGCTCTGCTACAGGATAAAATACGTTGATCAAGGAGCTGCGTTCTACGAGGCACCGGGTCACCTATATCAAGCGTAAAGCCGCCCAGCTGGGGTTGCAAATCGGCAAGGCTGCTGCGGCGGCCTAAATGACAGGAACCGGAGTTTCTGGAACCGAACGCAAGCCTTCTCGATTGAAGCAAGAATCCCAACCTTTAGGCGTGGGGGTGTCAACTCAGCATCGTCTAGGGTGTACATTCGCCCCGCAGTTTGCCCCGTGAGTCTCGCGGAGGAGATCATGATTCGACGACAGCTTCTCTCGAAGTTCCCGAAGTTGTTTGGCTTGGGCCTGCTGGGATTGGGCGCCGTCAATGCGCAGGAAACAGTGGCCCGTAAACCATTAAAGATCATGATGAAGAGTGCCTGGGGATCGGATGATCCGACTCGGGCATCTTTTGTGTTCATGCATGGTTTGGCATTAGCTGACGCCGGTCACGAGGTGCAGATTTTTCTCACTGGCGAAGCAACCTACCTCATGCGCAAGGCAACAGTGGCAACCATCTTCCCGGTCGGATGGCCGCCCCTGAGTGAAACGCTTGACAAAGTCGCAAGAAAGCACATTCCGATCTTCTCCTGAGGTGCTTGTTCCCGGGCCCGTGGGGTCACGGAAACAGACCTGAAGGATTGGGGAGCAAAATTCGGCGATCCGGCAATCTTCGTCTCGCTGGTCGAGTGGGCGGACCGGATCATCACTGAATAGCGTCGGCCCAGATTTCCTACGAGCGCTTACGTAACAGCACTCAGCGCAAACCAATCATTGCTCGAGGAGTGGCGAGACGGATGGTCACGAACCCCGCCCCATGACCCAAAATGCCGAAAATACAACGATCTGCGCGGCGCTCGAGTGGGAATCCGAAGGGAAAGAGCATCTGTCTGGGTTCGAGGCACTGCTCCGCTTTCAGATGGTTGGCTCTCAGGCTTGATCTCGAGCCTTCTCGGAGGGAGAATCAGCCAAGAACGACCCCAGGTAATGAAATGCGATTGGCACCCCAGGAATCTGCTCTTATGTATGTGTCACAAGGCGCCGGCCAAGGACTGGGGCGATGACATGGTCTGTTCGGTATTGGACGGAGGACCGCAGTCTTGGTCACGGAGCCAAGGTTAGCAGGGTTCAAACACGCCAGCTGGATAGCCGTTGAGCCATGACCAAGTTGCAGCACACGGGCCATTCCAAGTGCGGAGAATACCATGAATAGCGAAGGCATTTCGCGACCGCCCAGGTGGAAGGAACTCTATCATGTTGCTATGCTGGAGTCTGACTGGACTAAGTTGCCACCGCTGATCGAGGAGGCAATCAATGCGGTGCTCGATCAGATCGAGGAGACACTTACTGATGGCGAGCTCGAAGAGCTGAACACCGCCCTGAATGGCCTGCGATCTCGCCGAAGAGAAGCCAACTGTTTCGGACGAGTTGACCGCCCTGACCAAACCAAAGCAGCCTGAGTATAGGTTGTGTCGACCAGGGTGAGTGTTGCAACGGTGTCTGTGAATTGCACTGCGCTGTCCACCCGCATCCTTCCTCGGCGCAGCCAGCGACTTTCGATTTCGCGGAACCCTGTTCTTGACCTTCGGGTATGACATCAGTGTGGCCCTTGCCCCGAACGCATCTCTGAATTGCACTCATCCGCATTTTGACACGCGTCCTCGAGAATGCTCTATTACGCAATTCACGAATTGCATCATGTTGGCTTCATGGATTATCAAAACCCGCCGAAAATAGCCAACATCAAGCGCTGTTCGGATTTGCTAAACCTAGTCGAGTATTCCACTCAACTGGAGGGGATGGCCGTGCTAGCGGCCTACCATCGGCGTCAGTCGGATCATGCGCTGGGGGATGATCCCGACTACATCGTGCTAAGCGATGCGAGACGGATGCAGGTCGATCTTGCGAGCTATTTCAGCGATTACGATTACTTGACGCATCGTGGTTCCCAGGCTGCCGACGCAGATGCCTGGGCGATCATAGAACGCATGTCTTCCGGCGAACGACTCTGGTATCGGGTCGGAGCGTACATGGCACAACGAATCGAAGCATCGAAAGGGCATGTTGTTTTCGTCGCTCTGGTAAAACAAGGCCCGGCAGAGTTCATAGCGACCTACAAGTCTCTGGTCTCGTCTCAGACCACGCGCTAGTGTTTGTCCAGGCTGATGAAGCCTGTACCGCGGAAATCGCCAACAAGCGTATCCGTCGGGGAGCCTTCAGCGTCAGCGTTGGGCCGTGCCATCCGCTACCTATGTCCGCCGCGCAACCACACGCCCCAACCCTTTCATGTGGCGGAGTCGGCTTGCACTGTTGCCCGCAAGGCAAGACATGGCAGCGATGTATCAAAAACCACACACTAGGTTACTTCGGACCAGTGGGTACAGACGGACTGCAGGGTTTGCCTAGATACGCAATCGGGAGTCTACTGCATTTCGGAGGGAAACTCCGGACGCGACTTCTTGAGTAGGGATAAATATGACGACTTCAACGGCCAACCGGAACACCAGCAACACCGACGACACGATCCTTGAGGCGGGAGACAACCACGGTGTTAGCAACGCTGCGGCTCTGTACTATCCGTCGCTGCGAGGCAATTGCTGGGATGACGAACTGCTGCCCTCGGGAGATTAGAACCGGACTACACGATCTTTTGGAGTCTGTGGTGGCTTTTCCCGCAATTTCCCAATCCTGACCCATCTGCGCGGGCCCTTATATGTAGGAGAGGCGGGGTTCGCGGAGAAGGAACGCTCGCTACCGCGCACTCTCTGCGCAAACCCTTCGGCAACGACGGTGGGTCACCCAGCCAACGATACGGACGCGTGCATCAGCAAAGCAGTTTGAGAGCACATCGCCAGGACACGTCCCTTCAGCGACAATGGTTGACCCTTCAACGTTCCGCCTCAAGGAACCTCATCATACAGATATGTTCGATCCAAGCATGGTCATTCAGGTTAGCTTGAGTGACGTGGGGCGGGTGTTGACGAGCAGTGCCAGAGGAAGGTCTTTCTTAGCTCTGTGTGTTGAGAAAGACAACCAATTGCGCGCACCGGTCGCAAAGCCTTGCCGACCGGTGCGTGTCAAATTAGCCGAACCGCTCTCGCTCAAGCGGCGCGCTCTGCGCCCTTGCGCTCGGCCACCTTAGTCTCAACCAGATTACGGATCACACGCCGCGTGCGCTCCACGAAGGCGAGTTTGTCCGCAAGGCAGCTTTCCAGCAGCACGCCAACTCCGTGGTGGCCAGTCAGGTCAGCCGCCGCAGTGAGGGCCACATACTCCCCGATGCGAAGGTGCGTGAGATGGGCTAGCTTTGCCAGGATGAAGAGGTGTCTGGCAACAGGAGATTGGATTTCATTCAGTTCCTTGCGGAAGTCCTCCACAAAGATCTCTTGAAGACGACCCGTGAGCTTCACGGGCTGCTCACCGATGAGCTTGAAGCATTGATCTAGTTTTTCCAGAGTTTTTTCGGAAATGAAAGCCCGCGCTTCTACAGCCTCCTTGATCTGCGGGTCTTGCGCCATCTGGCCAATTTCCTGGTAGATCTTCGCGGCTTTTTCTGTTCCTTGCCGTACGTCGCTAAGGAGCCACACAAACACTTCTTTTGGGGTCTTTGCCGGCATTGCTACCTCCTTATAGGGATGAAAGTGCTTTTGGAAAGTTGAACAGTTAACGAGGAGTTTATGCGACACGGATTTCTAGCATCCGAACCCGGGCAGTGACAACTGGCAAAACTACTAGTGTCGGCCGAGTTAATTGGTAGCGTGTGGATTGGCGGGATGCCCCTGCGACCAGCAGTAGCTGTAACATGTTGCTTCTACGGTTTCAAATTCTGACCAGTGCTCTCCTGTTCGCCACCCCACGCCCCGAGCAAGGAAAGTGAGCTTTCCTAGGCACGCGAGATTTCGCAGAACCCTCCGCAGTGAGCTTGTGGGAAAGCGCTATTTCGCCACCATAGCAGGCTGAGGGAAGTTCACGCCGCCAATCATGCTCGGAAGGCAGACAGAGACTGTCTGGGTTCGGCGCCCCGATTCTCTTGGGGTGCATCGACATCCCAGCTTTTTGCCCCTATTGGGCAGGGGGTCACAGCGCGGCGGGGCACGGCGCCGTTAGAACTGGGCAACTGGCGCGAGACAGTACTTGGTGGGTCGTAACCCAAGGTAGGTGCGCCGAGAGACGTACGTAGGGAGTGTGGTGCAGCCCCATCACGATCAGGTCCACTCCGCGGGCTTCAGCCGCTCTGAGGATGTGTTCCGCTACTCCACCGATCTCGACGACGAAGTCTGTTTCGGGCATTTCCGCAGGGAGCGGTTGCACGAGCCGCTTCAGGACGATGTCCCGCCCGGACCCCGAGGAAACGTTTTGAACCTGGAGCACGGTCAAATGGGCTTGCTCGTGCTCTGCCAGCCATAGCGCATACGAGAGTGCTTTTTCCGGTCCGGGCGCGAGATCGGTGGCAAACAGAATTCTTTGTAGCTTTAGCTCCGGTTCGCTTCTGCCGGAGACATGCGGCCCGATCGTGAGCACCGGACAAGGCGCGGAGCCAACAATCCTTTCTGCTACCGAACCGAGCAGCAATTTTGCGACGCCCCCGCGTCCATGCGTCCCCATCACCACGACATCGACTGCAAGTGTCCGGATCAACGCGGTCAATACCTGCGAAAGCTTACCCTCCCTGAGTAGTTCTCGGTGCTTGATGCCCGCGACTGTCTCAGTCTTCACAAGGCGCGCCATGTTCTTTTCAGCAGTATGCCTAAGGTAGAAGGAATCTAGCGGGTGAACGTCGCCACGCTCCTCGCGGATCACATTCACCGTGTAAAGCGTGGCGCCGTAACGCCGGGCTAGGCCTGCGGCAAAGGGCAGGGCAGTCTCCGAGCAAGGAGAGAAATCCGTGGCAAACAGGATGTTTTGAAGGGAAACGCTGCTGGCGGTGACTGCTGGACTCATCGCACTCCCCCCGGAAGGCGGTGCGACCATTCTCTTGGGGTCGCCCACATTCCGCCGTGCTCTCGATCACAGGGTGGAGTGAGCATCGCAGTCAAAAGAATAGCCAAGCCGGGAATCGGTTGTCCGCATCGCGTCGTCTTGCCATTTGTGCCGAAAAAAAAAGGGCTCACTCCAGTCTTGCAGAGTGAGCCCCTTTCTATCGCAAAATGCCCCGCAACCCAGGCCCGGCCCCTAAGCGACCCGGGCTTGTGCGGCAAGCTGGTATCTCCCTTCCCACGTGTTCTCGACCTCGGTGGGCGACGCCATGTGGCCTTTGTAAGTTCCCTCACCGGTAATGCCCTTGAACATTCCAGTTCCGTCCGAATACTTCCAAGTACCCTCGATCGTCACCTGCGTGCCGGTGGTGGTTACCCTTCCTTCAAAGGTCCCCACGTCCCGGTCTCCGTTGGGATGCACGTTGATGAAATACCCTCGCTGTGAACCGTTTCCGCCAACGAGGTCGCTGACGCCCCAATACGTGATATGGCTGCCTTCCCAATTCGCATCGCTTGATTTTTGGTGACCGGAGATCGTTGCCAGATGTATCTCGTGATTGGAAACGTCTTCCAGCGAAACCACGGTTTGGGAGGTCGCTCTCCCGGAAAAGGATCCCGAAAAGTTCGCCATTGCTGTCCTCCTGAGTTGGTTGCGTTGCTCTGTGCCTAGCCCTAACCTCCCTAGCGGGGAGGAGCGTAAGAACACGCAGAGTTGGCCTGCCAACCATGGATGGCCTGTTTCAACGCATCCTACGTGTAATCCTCGCGGGCTCTGCTGTCAACCAAAGAACAACCTGTGGCAAGTCGAGCCAGAATAACTGCGACAAAAAGTTAGCACCTTGTGGCTTGTTCTCGACGCAGCCGTCGGCTACTCTCGATCCAGCACTCGGAGGATGCGACCCGGGGTCCAGGCACCGAGAATGGCGCCCGCGGCCAGACCTGCGATCAGGGTGCAACCCGCATGCAGCTCCAGCAGTCCGATCGGCCATCCCTGGTAGACCGTAACCGCAATCAATCCCACCCAGACCGGCGCCCACAGCATGAGACCGGTGGTCATCCCCTTCCACGCGCCGTAGCGGCCGGTGCGGTCAACAAGCACGGCAAGCAAAAGGTTGAAGAAGAAGCCCCCGACGAGAGTCGCCAGTTGAGGCTGCGACGCTTGCACCATGGCTCGGACCTGCGGGTCGCTGTATCCCATCAGATCCATCCAACGGGCGCGGAACAGGAAGTGGGAGTACCAGGTGGCAGCTATCAGCCAGTAGGCCGCCGTTGCGGCGAGCACCGCGGGGGGATAAATGCCGAACCAGGTCTTGGAAACGGTCCGAGCCCACGGGAAGGGTGGCACACCGCTCACGGCGGCGGCCTGCCCAATGCACTCCTGCGCGCAGCCGGCGCGCTCCGGCCACAAGCTGCAGGAAGCGAGCCGCAAACGGGCCGCGCCCATCAAGCCGGTCGTGGCGGCGTGCATAGCGTCGAGCCGCACGCTGGCGCTGCCATGCGTCTGGGGACAACTCACCACACGCGGACCGAGGTACCGGTAGTAGATGCTCCAGCCGATGATTGAGGGAGCGAGCAAGAAGACGCAGGTCCCGACGAGAACGAGGAGAATCCAGTAAAAAACCAGCATCGCACACCTCCCGCCTGCTGTAGCGGCAGCACACACATCCGCAAATGTTTCTGGACAAACCTAGTCGTTCTTACAATAAACCGGGCCGCAGACCAGTACCGTGAGGTTCATCACGAGTGCGGGTGAGGAACGACGGGCTGGGGGTTGGTCGCCTGTTGTTCTCGAAATCCCGGTTCTACTGAAACGGAGCGTGAGATAGGTGCTGGTCCGGCGCGGCTTCGTCATTCTGCTCTTTATGGGCGCAGCTGGGGCCATCATTCTGTTCACGCATATTTTCGCGCGATTCTTCCAGCAGGGTTCGAACACCGGCATGGGGCTGAGTGTAGTGTTTGGGATACTCGTATGGGCCTCGGCGCCGGTGGTGAAGCGCGGAACCGAACGCATTGACCGAGCCTTCTTTAGCAGCGCATATGATGCAGGCCAGGTTTTGGAGAACCTCGAACAGAAGACCCGAGAAGCGAGCAGTTGTGACAAGTTGGCCGAACTGCTGGAAGCGAGATCAACCAGGCTCTTTACCCAACATCCCTTGCTGTCTAGAAAGCGACGGGCAGCTTACCCTACAAGACAATAATGCCAGCTTCGGTCTGGCGCCCTGCGTACTGCCTAACGCGCCACTCCTCCAGCAATTGGTGCGCCGCGGTGAGCCTCGAGAGGTTGGCGAGAGGACGGGAAACGACACCGAACCATCGGTATTTGGACGGATTGAGCCTGAGTGTCTTGTGCCCACTCTGGGCGCTGATGACCGGCTTACCGGCGTAATCTTATTGGGTCCAAGGCTTTCCGAGGAATCGTATTCCGTGGAAGACCGGCGACTCCTGGCCGAGTCGCGACTCAAGCAGCAGTGGTCCTGGAAAACATACGACTTGCCAGGATGGCGGAGCGCATCAGAAAGGAGCGACGGGCCACTCTGGGGGAGGAATTTGGCGAAGATCGGATGATCGATCTTGTACGTCGTGCCCTCGGGGTTCGTTCAATTCTCGCCGCTGTGCTGGGGGGTGTACAAAACCTCAGTCGTGGTGAGCAAGCAGACGACCTAACGCTGAGCGTCTAGCGTCCGTAAGCTACAAGGGGCGTCCAAGTTCTAGGAATCGAGGTAGGTGTTCTCTGAGCATATCGTGGAGGCGTCGGTTTTCCTCTCTCATGATGACCCTGGTCCGTCGCGGGAGGTTGTGGGTTCGCATGGCCAGTTCCACCACTATTCGATCTAGTGCAAGAAGAATTTCGACCAACGTGTTGGGGTCACTCTCACCGCTGAGACGATCGCGCAATTTACGCAGCTTCCTCTCGTCTTGCCGGATCATTCGCTTCACTCTGTTATCCGCCTCCCATTCTGCAGATGATGGCTCACCTTCATGACCCTGTTCCAAGGTTTTGACCTTAGCAAAGACAGCAATTAATTCGAAGCCCTGAAACTGACCCTATTGATAGCCAATCGGACGCGGAAATGGAAATTGAAACAATTGATTGGTCCCATGAACGCGGATGGATTTCCCTAAGTATATGAAAACAGCAAGAATGTAGAAGAGCGAATCCCATGTGTTGTGCCTATTCAATGAGGCTAATCAATTCTTTGAATCTCACTTCGGGAGGTGGTGCGGTTTTCGCTTTGAATAATCTGCGGCCGCCCCAATCGGTGCTCAGTTTACCGAGTCCCGTTACCCTTCTCCGAAGTAGCCCATTCGAGCCATTCGCACGCAATATTAAAACAATTAAGTTGACCTTGGGCGGTTGGAGGAGGAGTGCGGCGACGTGGCTCAACACGCTGGAAACATGATCGCTTCGCGGCCCGCTGAGAAATTTTGGGCGTTGTCTTCTACCCTTTCCTCCACACGCGCTCCTTGCGTCAGAGCAGGCGCGACGCTGCCCTAGTGCAACCGACTGCTCCGCGATGCGATCCCCTTAAGTGGTTTTCACAACCGGTCGGCGAATTCCAGGTTTTTCTTAAGTGAGGCGGCTTGGATACGTCCTCAATCCGGGTTCTCGTGGTAGACGATTTCGCACCGTTGCGGCGTTTTGTCGCGCAGATATTTCAGCGACAGCCAGGATTGCAGATCGTATGTGAGGTCTCGGACGGACTCGAAGCGGTTCAGAAGGCACAAGAACTGCAACCTGACTTGGTTTTGCTGGACATCGGACTTCCGAAGCTGAATGGAATCGAAACCGCCCGGCGAATACGCACGCTCTGCCCCGCCTCGAAAATACTCTTCGTTAGCCAAGAAGGTTCCGCCGATGTGGTACAAGAAGCCCTCCGCTTGGGGGCGGGCGGCTACGTGGTCAAGGCAGATGCGGGAAGCGAGCTGCTGACCGCTGTAAACGCCGTTCTTCGGGGTGAAAGGTTCATCGGCGGCAGATTTGCCGGACTCGATTTTTTCGGGGTTTCGCTTGCCCGAGACCAGGAGAATCTTCGGTGCAACTAGGCTTTTCCGCTCCGGCGACGGCAGGCAGGAGAGAGCATTCGCCGCCACGAGGTTGGGTTCTATTCCGACGACACATGCTTTCTAGAGAACTTTGCTCACTTCATCGCGGCCGCTCTCAGCGCCGGAAGTGCGGTGATTGCCGTCGCTACCCAGTCACACCGGGAGAGCCTGCTTCCGAGATTACAGGCGCACGGGTGGATATTGCCGCTGCGATGGAGCATGAGAGGTACATCTCGCTTGATGCTGCCGAGAGACTCTCGACGTTCATGATCAACGATCTGCCCGATCCGGCTCAATTCCTGAAAATCGCAGGTGATCTTGTCATAACGGCGGCCAAGTCGGTTAAGGGGGAGCATGCCCGCGTTGTAGCTTGCGCAGAATGTCCGCCTCTTTTGTGGGCGAAAGGCAAGGCAGAAGCGGGATCCAGCTCGAGAATCTCTGGGGCCAAATAGCCGAATTCTACGACCTGGAGGTTCTCCGCGGGTATCCCCTGGCCAGCTTGCAGGGCGGGATTGGCAGCCGCATGTTCGAGAAAGTCTGTGCAGAACATTCAGCTGTTTATTCCCAGTGAGGCAAACCATCCAGCGGCTTTCCCACCTCAGGCTGCAACACCTTGGCCACATTAGAGCTGTTGCATTCGCAAAGCGGTGACGCAGCTTTCGAGAGGCAGTGATCCGGGTAGCGGCGCGGTCGTCGCCGATCACGTCCTGGTTGTGACAACACGGTGGAGGAACAACGCGATCGACTGGAGTCCTTTCGGGGCCTGCAGCAGTGACGCCGCCTGTGGCGGATCTCTGGAGTGGGTCCCTGACGGCCAGGGCGGTCTCGGCCATCGGGAACCGGCCGCCTTTCGCACGGGACGAGAGTTGGTCGCCTGGCTGGTGCGCGACTGGAGTACGCACGTCGAGCAACTGGGGAGGTGGCAACTTGTGGTTGCTACGCTTTCTCCGCCTTCACTCGAATGAAGGCATAGTTCAGCTGCGGCAGCGAGTTGAATTCCGCGGCTTTCTTCGCCAAGTCGTGCGCCTTGGTGGCATCGCCTTTCGCCTGATACGCCTGGCTCAGGCGATAAAGGTTGTACGGATCTTGCTGGTTGGCCTGCTGCAATTCCTCGATGGCCGTTGCGTAGTCTTTCCGCGCAAGGGCAATGCGTCCCGCCAATTCGTGTGCCTGCTTGATGCGGGCGGCCCCCTTTGACGCCTCTGCGCCTTGCCGGTAGGTCTCGGCATGCGCCTTGGCGCCGGCATAGTCCTTCTTGGCGATCGCCAGCACGGTGAGGTTGAATTGATGCTGCAGCTTGGCGTTGTCTTTGATCTCCTGCGAGAGCGTAGAGTCTTCCGTGAGCTTTAGCGAACGTTCGAACTGTTTGGCGGCATCGTCGTACCTCTCGGCGGCGACCAGAATGTTGCCTTTCGCCTGCAAATCGGCGGCCATGGAGGCTACGTCGCTCTTCTCTTCTGCCACCGCAAACTCTTTGTCGATGGCCTGCAGGGCCTCGTCGAACTGACCCGCATCGGACGCAACCACTGCCATGCCGAAGTAGGCTGTCCGCACTTCGCCGTCGTTGCGCGCCTGGTCCAGCATGCTTTGCAGTTCGGCCATCGCCTGGTTGCGTTGGCCTTTGTACATGAGGTCGCCGGACAACCCGAAGCGCGAGGCAGCAAAATGCGGATCGATGGAGAGCGCCTTGTGGTATTGCGCGATCGAGTCGTCGAAGCGCCCCATCTTCATCAGCAGCTCTGCGTACGAATCGTAGGGATTGGGATCGTTCGGAAGAAGCTCCACATATTTCTTGAAAGCCTGCTCCGCGTCGGCGTAGTCGCCCTGCTGGCGGTAGGCATAGCCGAGTACGTTATAGGCAGGCGTGAAGTTCGGCGCCAGTTCCGTGGCCTTCTGGTAATGCGCGACCGCTTCCTTGAATTGCTGTTGTCCGAAGTAGTAGTTGGCCACGGCGAATTGCGCCCGCTCGTCGTTGGGATAAGCCGCAATTAACTCGTCGAGATAGTCTTTCTGCTTTACAACCTCGCCGTTGGCGCCGGCCTCATTGGCCAGGATGAGCAGTTTTTCACCTTTCGAAACCTTGTCGACCAGCACTGATGCTTTCAGCTGGTGCACGAAAAATTCCTTGGCAGTGGGCGAGTTGTTGGCGCGGGCGAGTTCCGCCGAGGCGAAGTCTGGGTCGAGGACAAGCGCTCGATCAAAATGCCGAAGCGACTCTTGGCCAAGCAACCGGTCGGCCAGATCGCGGCCCTGCAGAAATTCTCTTCTTGCCTCATTGGACTTGGTCGTGATGGGAATCTTCCCATCCGACGCCGACGCCACCGGCTGTCCGCTGCCTATCCTGTTACATGCGACCAACACAGTCACAGCGGCCAACAACACTGCCGGCCCTACCAATCGCTTCCGGTATGCTAGGCACATAGGAGATCTCCTCCGGTGTTGCTAGACGCGAAGGGTGACATTTGGATAGCAAGGCGAAACCGGAACATTTCCCAGTTCTTGAAATTTGCGAGACATAACACCACAACACATCAAGCCCTGGTACTCGAGATGCGAAGTAGAACCGATGGCTATCAGCAAGTCAAAGTAGTGCTTTCCGTCGTCAGTCCAATGCGTCTGGCCGGGCGAGACTGACAAAAGAAGGTTGCTGCGGTGAGTAACGAACCCAAGGACTGGTTCTTCACCATCTGGAGAACGGGTGGGCAACCAGGTTTGCGTTGAAGTATCGTGGATCACGCGTTACTTCTTGACCTGTCCAGCTAGGCAACGTGACAAACTGGTTCTCGTCCTTCAGTTCGACTTCCGCCATAACCAGGCCACGGTTTTCGCCTTCGAACTCATCGATCTCCCATAACAGACCGCCCTGCGGAATGCGATAACGGGTTTTCTCAATCAGCGGCCGCTCACACAGTTTATCGAGGATCTCGTTCGCGTCCGCCACTGGGATTTCGTACTCATATTCGGACCTGGTTGCACCGACAGTGATCCCCTTTATCGTGATGAAACCCTTATCGCCTACAGTTCGCACTCGAACCGTTCGCTCTTTGACTGTGCTGAGGTATCCCTGGCGGTAGCGTTTGCCAACGTCCTGACCGCGCCAAGTGTCCTCTTTGACCAGGAATTTGCGCTCAATTTCTTTCGCCATATGATGCTCCAGGCGCGACAGGCTACTAATATCACACGGCCACCAAGCTCAGAACCCGCTTAATCTCTCGAATATAACTGGTGTTGGCTTCGCCGGCGACGCCTAGATCCCGAATCAGTTGCAGCACCGCATCGGGATCGGCCGATTCGACAGCTACTGTGTCTCGTCCCAAATGGTTAAGGGTGACCGCGGCAAACTCAGCCTGGCATGTTTCCAGACTGAACTGATACCGGTTTTTGGAGACATGGACGATCGCAATTTGAGGCTCAGAGGCGATGACTTCCCCGAGAAATTCCCCCCGTGCATATTCGGTCCTGGACAGAACGGGCGGCGGGAGCTCCAGGCTTGCAAAAACGTGGCTGGCGATCACGGACCTCTGTAAAGGAAACCCGGCTTTCAGGACTGGCTTCCATTGCTCGAGTCCCCGATCCTCCGCGATGAGTACCTTGATATCCATGAGATCAGAGCGGATCTTGGCATTGCACCGGTCTGTCCTGGCGGAGACGAGGTAGGTCTCCTGGCTGACCGTCTGTTTAGCATGGGCCAGGCCCTCAAGCCTTTTTCGAAGGGGTGCCAGCGTTTCTGCCCAGATGCGAAACTCGTAGCGGAATTTGATTTCTGCCATAACGATCCTCGAACCGACGAATCCTGCGGCATTACGAGGTTAACGCGAGAGCCCGGCCGGCGGGACTGTTAGTTTTGACAGCTGTTGACACAACGCTTCAGTTATATCTGGCTGGGGCTTGAGACGCACCGCAGGCGGTCCCGATGCGTCCATAGGCATCACGCGCGGCAGAGAAAGCTTGATGACGCACAAGGATAAGAAAAACAAGCGTCCAGAGGAGAAAGTGAAAGACTGGCTTTCCCTGGGCACAACCAAAACCTGCATCGTGCACCGCCTATATGCTGCAAACTCATGAGTAACGCCAATGACTCCCCGGAAGCCCTGCCCCTTCAGGGTCCGGTCAAGATCGGCGTGTCTGTTCTCGAGATATTCCTGGAGTTCCTGCTGATCGGGGCCACCAGCTTTGGCGGTGGCGTGGTCGCCTATCTCAGGAGTGGCATCCTAGCGAAGCAACGCTGGCGTAACGACAAGGAATTTGTGGAGTTGCTCTCCATCAGCCAGACGCTGCCCGGCTTGAATGCCACCAACATGGCCATTCTTGTGGGAGGTCGCCTGCGCGGTGTAGCGGGAGCGATGGCGGCGATTTGTGGCATTTGCTTGCCCGGGGGGGCTGCTGATGTACGCGGTTGCCATCGCTTACCATGTCCGAGGCGACCGACCCCTGGGCGGCCGCTGTCGGGCTCGTCCTCGCTAGGTGCAACTGAGCCAGAAGTCGTTGGCGCACGGTTACGATATCGTGTTCCTCGCCCTTACCGTGATCGGTGTCAACCGCCTGCACCAATCTGTGCCGCGGGTCCTCGTCGCCGTCGGCATTCTTGCCACTCTCTGGTACCGGACCCGCAGCCGAGCGATGGAGAGTGCGAGACAATGAACCAGCCGCGCTCTTTCGCTCGACGGCATCCGAGCTGAAGGTCATTGTGCTGTACAGCCGCCGAATAAGAAGGTCGAAGCAGCAGGCTGCCGCTTCGACCAGATTGCTCTTCGCCGCATGTCGTTTATGCAGCTACGGCCTTCTCAAAGTGCTCACAAAGCGCGGTCTCCAGCGTGTAGAACTGATAGGTGATTGGGGTGGTCAGATACGGCTTCATGATCTCCTCAACCCTCGGGAACCACTCCCTCTCGTACCGCTCGAAATGATTCCTCTCCGTCCATAGGCTGACGAAGCGAGCTTTCTCGGTCTTGACCTCGGGGAAGAACGGTAGGATCTCAACGAAGCCGGTCTGCTTCTTCAGGATCGGCACCACTTCGTTTTTGACTGCCTTGAGGAACTCCTCTTTCTTCTCCATCTTGGGAACGAACTCAAGCATGCGAGCAAACATGATGGACTCCTTTCAGGCGTTGTAATGAAGCCTTAGATGGAAAAATTCTAAGCGCTCACAAAGCCGAGCCGCGACCCGTTTGGGGGAGCGGGTCGGGATTGCACGGAATGACCGATTCGAGATTTCGGAAATTTCGGAACCAGTGTAGCCCCGAGGGACCGAAAAAATTAGCACAGAGGGGCCAATGAGGAGGGGGACACAGGGCAGGGTTTCCCGGAATGGGAAAGGGGAAGGTGCCGATTCCGCATTGGGAGTCCGTTGACCGTTAGAAGGCCCCGCCGATCAAAGCCCCGTTGTGCGCAAAACAGAAAAAGCGGGCACCCCAAGCAGAAGGTGCCCCCCCAGTAATACGACGGATTTTCAGTCTTCCGGTACGGTGATCTTCACTACCTGCCCGAGTCCGACAGGAGGAGGGCCGAAGCCAACGTTCGAGACATAGATGTTTCCATCTGGACCAAAGGTCATTGCGGTGGGCAATACCAGCCCCGTCGCGATTTCGGTCGCCTTGTTTTTTCCATCGATTCGCACGACCTTACCCGTCCCGGGCGTCGGCTCAGGGTGACCTGTGGGAGAGACGTTGCCGACCTAATGCCGCACTTCAGCCATGAAAGCCATGATGTTGCCTTCAGAGTCGCGGAACTCGGCCAGCCACAGGTCATGGTCGGGCATCCTGGCGACGATGTGCGGTTGATTTTCGGTCTTCACCTTACGTTGCACCAAGCGTGCATAGGCAGATTGGATATCGGTCACCTTGAAGTAGAGGATCGAGGCCCGGTGATCCAACTCCGATCGTTCAGGCGGCGACAACATGAGGCGAACGCCGCCGCAGTCGAAGAACGCGAGCTGTCCCGCCGTAAAGAGCAGCTTGAGTCCAAGCGTGTCACGGTAGAACTCAACCGCACGGCTGGTGTCGTGTACGTTGATAGCGATTTGGCCGATTTGCGTGATGGCCTTTTCGCCGAAAGCGGTAGTTGTGGTTGTCATGGCTTTCCCTCAACTCAAATCCGAAGTATTATTTAATTAGCATAGCTAACTATTATAATGCAAGCCCCTCTCGAACGCAAATTTCTGAGCGACGAAGCTGTGGAGGCTGCGGACCGTCTGCACTCGGCAGCGATTCATCTGCTGCGACGGTTGCGGATTCGTGATCGTGAGCTGGGAATCGGCCCGGCGCAGTTATCGGCCTTATCGGTGCTTGTATTCGGAGGGCCGAAATCTTTGGCTGCATTGGCCGCAGCGGAGCAAGTCAAGGCACCTACCATGAGCCGGATTGTGGGCGGCTTGCTGCAGGCTAAGCTTGTGCAAAGAAGAACCGATAGGCAGGATCGTCGCGCAGTCGTGATTCAGGCGACCAAGAAGGGTATTCGCGTGCTGCAGGAAGGCCGTAGACGGCGAGTGGCAGCGCTTGCCGCCGCAGTTCAGGACCTGCCGGAGAAAGACATTGTGCAACTGCTGGATACAGCGCAAGTTATGGAATACCTAAGCCGGCAGGTCCGCTGACCGGTTTCCTCCGGAGCACGGCGGTTTCGAATGCGGTAGTGGTCGACAAGCGCATGGTAAGGGGTGAGATGTTAATTTCGATACTTCGTAACGCAGTCGCTCAGATTCGGCGCATCTACTGTCCGTTCCTATTTCACCACGCTTCTGCACCGCTCAAGGCTTCTGTTGGCGGCGTTGCTCGGATTCATTGATGGCGTTCCTGAACTGTTCGACTGCGGTAACCTGAGGGCTGTTCAACGCGTCCTTCGCTACGTACCGCCAGATCGGTGGCGCATCCAGCGGATCATCGACTCCCCCCATATAGACTTCAAAGCTATCTTCCGACGGCCCCATCTCGTTGCCGATATGCGGCCCTCTATCGCCCGGTCTGCCCAGGCCGGGATTAGGCGAACGGCCCTGCTGGCCAGCACCGGGGACCTCTCCACCACTCGGCGGATAGAGGACTGGCTGGTCGTCCGCTGGGGAATTGCCGATCGTCGGACCACTCGTATGTCCCTTCCGTACTGCGACGATCAAGTCCGCGAACTGTGCATCGGTCACCAGCTGAAATCTGCCCCATTTCGTCATGGCATCCTTCACGTTGTCCTGGGCGGTTCGATTTGCCAGCGGATTCGTCAGAGGCTCCCCTGCGTCAGGACGAATCACGACCGCAACGGTCTGCGCCTTCAGTACGTAGTCGGGAAGGGTCGGCTTTTTCTTGTTTTTTGCACCAGACTGGGGAACTGCTAGGAGAAGCGCGAGGCAAACGATCGTCAAACGGCCGGCCATAGTCACCTTCCGCTAGCTTGCGCCCTGATTGTACAACCTGAATCCTCGACAATCCATGAATCACCGTGTTGGGATATTGCTAACTTCCAGCCTTCATTGACTTACCCTGCTTCTAGACCTAACGTCTCAACCCGATGATGGTCCGCACCCTCCCTCACAACCGCATCGTCGATCTGGACTAAGGTCGCCTACAAAGCAGAGGATCCATTCCGCTCCTGAATCGCAAGGAAGGTGAGCACGTGAAATCCTACTTGCTGGTGACTGCCATAGTCCTGCTCCCATCCTTAGCCATCGCACGGACACCACACCGAGCGGCATCAAGACGTGTTAAACAAAGGGCCGGAACTTGGAGGATAAGGGGATCAGGTGATGGGCCGCGATGCTCACCATGTAGTACAAGCCGAGTGGCTGCTCAATCACCAGTTCCTGCGCATGCACGGGAAGACGGCTCCCGGATGCGCCAGGTGCGGAACAACAGTACGAATTTGGTTCCTGGACGACCCAGTCAGCCAGCGATTTGTGCTCCATCTGGTGGATGTGTTTGGAGCGCGTTATTCGGAGACTCTGGGGCCGCGACGGATCGCTCGTTTTCGAGTATCCTGACGGCCCATCTCCCACAACTTATGCGTGGTACCCGGAGAGGAACACGCGGGAATACCTGATGGAGCAACAGGCCAAAGAAGGGGAAGTGCTCTCAGTTCGCGGCTCTTAGCCTTATCGCCCTATCCACCTTGAACGTGGCGCCCCCTGGCCCTCAAACGTGTACTCTGCTATCGATAGTACTACTCGTCCTTGACCACGCGCATGTCATCGATCCAGTATGCCCAGACTACGGTCACCGACATGAATGCCAAACTCCAAGTCGCGACTTGTACGATTGTCCCTGGAGGAGGTAGCCCTCTAAGGCTAAATAGCCAAACCCATGTCAGCGCAGCTACTCCTATCCACAACACGGCCGTTCCGAGTCGCTTCTTCGAGGTTGTTGCGCGTAGGTAAATCACCACTCCACCGAGCCAGATCAGTCCTTCAACCGCAATCATCCCAATACGCGAATTGTAGAGGCCGAGGCCATAGTACCTAGGAAGGCCTGGTAACAGTGGCATGTCAGCGCGATGCGCGATGAGATCGAGAAACCAATGGCTCAGAACCACCAAGAAAATGAGCAGGCTTCCGATCCAGTACCGGCGAACGAAGTAATAACCTGCGGCGAGCAGAGCACCCCAGACTGCATCTGTAGCCAGGCTATGGCTGATGGGGTAGTCGTAGAGATCAAGCGAATTCGTAGCCGTGATGCCGGGTTGGATGGCAAAGTGCTCAGTGCCGGCGACCACGAGTGTCCACGCCAGCAGGTCGGCGAGAAGCGCAGCCAGGATCAGGGTACCGAGCGACGTTTGTGGTGCGAATCGTTTAGCTGCGAGACCGATGCCGTAATGCCCAACAAACATGGCCTGCTCTGACTGGATTGGAAAATGTTGGCCGTCGCCTACCTTACGAACAGGTCCGCGACCGGTGTGCCTCATCTCTGCACGAATCAAGCTAAAGGAGATGAGCCGTGCGCCAAGCCGATGCCGCCACTGGCTGCGATGATCGGAACAATGCAGACGCAAACAGGCATTCATCCGCCGTCATTGTCCGGACGGCTCTCATGCTGCGTCCTTCGAGCCCAGCACCCTTCCTCCCGCCTCCATCGCTGCCACCAAGTCCTTCGAGCCCGACCCCCACCGCGAAATCGTTTTGACAGCTTCCGTGAAGGGCACGTTCAGCGGATGCACCCGTTCCGGGGTCAGAATGTACACCGCTCCAGCCAGCGGCGTCGGAATTGACGGCACGAAGACCGTGATCCGCCCATCCTCCAGTTCCTCAATCACGAATGCCGGGACCAGCGCATCCTCCACCTCGGCCAGCGCGGGCTTCCACGCCGTCTCCAGATTGTCCCCCGCCAGCCGCTGCGTCAGGCTCCGCACGAGCGCATAGCCGGGCACCCGCTCAAAGAATGATTTCTCCATCCCGTTCCATAGCCCCCGCCCCGCCCGAGTGCGCACCGCCGCCCCGATTCCGAAGCAGATGGCCAGCACCAGTAATAAAGAGAGAATCTGATCCGCGGGCAGCCACGCCGGCAGCAGGTGCACGAATGGCTTCACCAGCCCCGCTACCGACTTCATGCCCTTCAGCAGCAGCAGGGCCGAAAGATAAATCGGCGCCACCACCAACAGCCCTCCCACCAACCGGCTCACGACGAACTCGCTAAGCTTTTTCATCGAGCGAGAATTCCTCTTGAAGACACAGGCGTAAGCTCATTATCCGCACTGTGGTGACGCCCTGAAACTGTCAAAAGTGACAGCCGAACGATCTGTGGCCCGTACATTGCATACCGGACATTTCGGGCACAGGGGCGGGCGGCCCTAGCCCGATAGTCTTCTGGAAATTGTGGTGGTCGCGCATACTGAATCAACCACTGCTTAGTCTTGCCGACAAAACTGGATGATCTCAGGATTTGAAGGCAAGAATCTCAGGCTTGGAGATCTCCGGCGGTTTGGCGAGCAGATCTTTCGCCCTTGCAAACAGAGCCTTGGCGATGTCTCCATTTAGATGAGCGTTGCGTCCCTTTTCGTCAGCAAAGGTATCAAAAATGCCATACTTGCCTGGGCCCATCTTGATGGCGTACCAGCTAATCGTCTCGCGCTCATGCTCGGCAAGCGGTTGCGCAGATCTCAAGAACTCTTCGACTTCCTTTTCCTTGCCTGGTTTGGCTTCGAGTTGGGCCCAAATGGAAACTCTGGTCATGGTTGTTTCCTCCTCCCCATCAGATGCCGCATCTTGGGGGGTGGTTCTAAATAGCCCGCAATCGGTTAACGAAAGGGGCGCTTCTGCTTGTAGCGGTCTTGGTTAAGGGTGAAATGGCGACAGGTGATATGCAAGCCTAGAGTCTGCTTCGCATACGCGAGTAACTTCTATGGCGCATCACGTCCCGCTGGTTGCCACAATTCAATCGGATTACCTTCCGGATCGCGCAAACGGGCAAAACGGCCATTGGGATAGATCTGCGGATCTAGATCAACCGCGATGTCTGCGAGCCGAAGTTGGGCCACCGTGGCATCAAGATCCCGGACGCGAAAGTTAACCATCCAGACCAGCTTGGAATCCCCAAAGTAATCCGACCCTTCCGGAGTGGAACCTTCTCCAAGCGACCCTCAAAATGCCTCGACTGAATAGTTGATGTAGTCAGATGGAATGAGAAAGCCAGTCAGAGCAATCCAACGGGTGCGCACATAATCCGCGCTGCCGGGCCAGCGGGGTAAGACTGACACCATAGCCGGCGACAGATGCATGGCGCAGTACATCCCGCTCCAGATTCCCAGACAGATTGAAGATGCGCAGGCCACTTCCCCGTCGAATCGTAGCGATGAGCAGGTGGCCAACGCAATGAACAGGAAGGCCGTTGCCTAAACCCCGGTCGATGTGCGCCATCGGGATTTTGGGACATTCACCGTCGCTTGACACAATCATGCATTCGATATCAAATGGCCCGGCGCTCAGGCGGATTTGCCACAGAAAGGAAAAAAAACAAGGAGACTCTATGACGAGAATCGTTCCGTGGTGTGTGCTGGCTGTCGTTGTGTTGGTAACTGCGACATGGTCACAGGCCCAGGAAAATGCCGCGACCGAAAAAGCTGTCGCAGATCTGGAGCAACAATGGCTTAAGTCCCAGCGGACAAACAATGTGGAACTGGTCGAACCGCTTCTGGCTGATGGCTTCACTAACACCTCGTCCGACGGCAAAGTGAACAATAGAGCCGAAGCGATAGCTGAGGCCAGAGCGACCAAATACACTAGCGTCGACTACATCGACCTAAAGGTGATGGTCTTCGGTGACACTGCGATCGCTATCGGAAACTTTCGAGGCAAGGGCACGGATCCATCTGGCAAGCCCCTCGATGCCAATGAACGCTTCACCGACACATGGACCAAAATGCCGAATGGCAAGTGGCAATGCGTAGCCAGCCACCAATCGCCCCTAAAAATGTAAGTGAACCACGCTGCAGATGGTGGGTTTGCGGGTTGAATGTCATAGTCGGTTCTCAGTTGGCTGCCCCTGTGTTCCCCTGCCCGCAACAAGAACGCGCAGTCCTTGAAGACGTCAGGTTCAGGCTTTGCTTTGGCCCGTCTTGGTCTCGCCAGTCCCCATGCGTTGCGGTCGAAAAACACCAAGGGCGCCGATTCCGATGCGCCCCGCGTGCGGCTGCATACAGACAATTCCTCCATCTCTGGAAAGAAGCTGATCTCGGCACACCAATCTACGGGCGGCAAAGTGCAAGTTTAGCTGCCGTGAGTGAGTGCATTCTTCCGTGCGAGACCTGAATGCCTGTTCGCTGTTCGGGCGAGTGATGGACAAAACCCTGCGCAATTGTTGCTTACAGGTCGGCAGGGGCGGTCGAGGCATGCTGGTCAAAGGGAATCCCTGACCTGTCTCGGGAGCCTTGGGGTGCGATGTAGTCTTTCTGAGAAGACGCCGCTTACGAGAATGACTTTGGCGAGGAGAGGAAGGTCTTTGAGGTGGTAAGAACTTGGACGTACAGGAGGATCCAATGCTCATGCGTGTGCTGAATCGCCGTGCCTGCGTAGTAACTTGTTCGGTGTTCTTTTTTGGCAGCCTGTGCTGCCCAGGGGAGGCTCCCATGAGGCAGGAGCAGAATGCGCAGTTACAGGAGCGAGCGACGCGCACGACCATTGAGCGCTTCAACGATGTGTTCAATCGCCACGATGCCGACGGGCTCGCAGCACTCCTGACCGACGATACAGTGTTCGAGGACACGTCGCCCCCACCGGACGGCCGGCGCATCCAGGGGAAGGCCGCAGTAGTCGAATTCTGGCGCGAATGGTTCTCACGTAATCTCGACGCAAGCTTCGAGCCCGAGGAGGTGATCGTCAGCGGACGTCGAGCCACAGTGCTATGGGTTTATCACAAGATGCGCAACGGCCAGCCGTGGCACTTGCGCGGCGTTGACGTTTTTACCGTACGCGATGGAAAAGTGGCTGCGAAGTTCGCTTACGTGAAGGGATGAAGAGCGTAGCTGGGCGAGGCCCCAAATGTTCGAACAGAGCACCGTTAGGGGCCGGGCACGAACCGCATCAGAAGTCCGTTGAGCAGAATGGTGATCACTGAAGCGGCCAGGGTGGCGTTGTAGATATCATCGCCAACAAGGCGGGCATCACGGGCAACCTGCACCAGCACATACGAAAACTCGCCGATCTGGGTAAGCCCCACCCCCACCATCAGAGCCGTTTTCCATGGGTAGCGAAACAATCGGACGACGAGGGTCCAGATCGCGAGTTTCCCGACGACCGTCAGCCCCACAATTGATAGGAGCAAGGATGGGTTCGAAACCAGGACCCGAGGGTTCACCAGCACTCCCATTGTTACGAAGAAGAGCGCCACGAACGCGTCGCGCAATGGCAGCACGTGCTTCAGAGTCTGTTCTCCCGCATTCGATTCGCTCACGAGCAGGCCTGCCAGAAATGCCCCCAGAGCCAACGACAACCCCACGGCCTCGGTGATAGCTGCTGTCACAAAACCGAGGGCAAGAGCCACGAGCACAAAAAACTCCGGATTGTCCGCGGCAATCACGCGCCGCATGAGGGGCGGAATTAAGCGGTAGGCCGCAAACATTATTGGCGCCAGGATTAACAATGCCTTGCCAATGCTCAGCCCGAGAGCCAATAAACGCCCCCCGCTAATATCACCGAGCGACGGCAGCAAGATCGTGAGCACCACCACAGCCAGGTCCTCGACCAGTGTGATGCCGATCATGATCTGCCCTTGCTCGGCGAGCAGTAGTCCTCGCTCCATCAGGAAACGCGACAGGACCATCGTGCTGGCGACGGACACAATCGCGCCCACGGCGACTCCTTGCTGCCAATTCCAATGCAAAAGCCACGCGAGGCCACTACCGAGCGCACTAGAGAGTACAATTCCCAGTGGCCCGCCGATAACCGCGACCCATTTCACTTTTAGCAAATCGCGAAATGAAAACTCCAGACCGATCGAGTACATCAACAAGATCACCCCAATTTCGGCGAGCACCTCAAACTGGTGAATATCAGAAATGGTCGGTCCCGGAGTAAACGGACCGATCAAAATGCCACCCAGAACGTAGCCTAAAATGAGAGGTTGTCGCAGGACGCGGGCCACTGTGCCGCCTATGACCGCAGCGCCGAAGACAAACGCTAGGTCTCGATAGAACGTGGCCTCAGCGGTCATTCTTAGATGACTCTCTTCCACGCCTCGACGTCGCTCCCCGAGGGCTAGTTTGGAATCTTCTCGACCGACTCAAGCGACACCTTGGACAGCAATTATGCGCTGATACGCTAGGTGTTGAAAACAGACGTTTACAGTGCGCCAGGATCAACCGGCACGAGCTAGAGATGGAAGAGTCCTGCGAAGCGACAGCGTGAGGCGGCTCAGTCCGGCGTAGTCGAAGACCCCAAGACACTGTTATCAAACCAGAGGTCGGTGAAGCCAAAGTCGCGGCCCCCAGTGTCGTGATCCAAGCGTGGGAAGATGGCACTCGTCTCAGAACTTGTACCAAAGGCGGTCGTCTCGAATGGGAGGCACCGTCCGGTCGCGGAGACACTCGCAAGTGAATTTCGCACGCGCTGAACTCTGGCAGGTCGCCACAAATGTCGGGGAGCATTATTCACGAGATTCTGTCTGGTGCGATTGCTTTACCTGCTACTTCATGGGACGGGCCTCAAAGCAAGCGATGAGATTGGCGGTGGCGTCAAACAGCTTGAGCTTTTGGCCCGTGATCTTCCACGTGTTCACCTGTCCCAGCGCCTGCAGGAACGCTTTCTCAGTCTCCATACCTTCCGAGCAGGCCATCAGGGTACCGGCCATCTGCCTGAACTTCAGATGATCACCACTCAGTTCGTAGCTGCCCATGAGCCGGTTGCAGCCGCCCGATCCACTTACGCGCCGCGTCTCCGAGTTGAGGATGAAATAGGGTTCTTTTTGTTGGGAAGCGATGGAGACCATTGCATTACCGAGGCTGGTCAACTTCCAGTAGGTATCTTCCAGGGGCTGGGAGGAAGCGGAACTTTCACTCGCCCGATGTAGCAGTAACTCCACGTCGTTGCCGTGGCCGGCGGTCAGGACGGGGTAGCCCTCGACCGTAGTAAAGAATGGCTTGTCACCAACCAGGATGCGGCCCCGCACCATGTACTGGTGACTGGGCTCAATCTGCGAAGTATCGTAGGGGATCTCGAAATGGATCGGAGGGTTGCCAGGCCTATCGACGTGGACCAGGCCAATCAGTTCGGCCGGGGCGTCTGCCTTTGAGACATCTTCTAGGGTGGCTTCGAAAACCGCATCGGGCGGCAATGCCACACGCTCCCGGTAAAGCGCTGTTCCTTTCACCGATCCTCCTGCCTTGGCCTTCTGGCCCATCGGCTCGAACTCGTAGACGCCTCCATCGGCCATCAGAGACAGAAAGAGGTGACCGTCCTTCAGGGTGTACGAACGGACGTACGCCCAGTCTTTGCCGATACGCTCATTAAGCGGTGCGGGCGGGCACATGGCACGCGTCAGCGCCAGAGGACCGAATTCAAGTTGATTCGGTCCGGGAGACTTCCAGGTTCCGTGACCACGGTTGCAGTCGATGCGCACGCTTACCCCACCACTACTCTCGAACTCAGTGGTGTACCTCGTCGAGTCGTCAGGGGTCAGCGTTTTGTCATCACTGCCCTCGAACTTTACGAGCTGCCAGGACGTGCCGCCCAGGTCGCTGACAGCGTTCTGCGGCAGAGCTTGCGCTCGGTCCGTGCCGACACATCCCAGCACAAGCAGTGCCAACCGTGCTGAACGTGTCCGCATCTCGTTCCTATGAGCCTCCCCCGCTAGACACACCCTAACGGGTCTGCCGCAGTATCGACGACTTCTTCATGCGTCCAGGACGGAAGGCAGGATACAACATCGACGCCATCGGCGAAAACACGATAGCCCGTAGAACCCGGTCGATGAGCGATGTTACAACCACGAACGGCCTTCCCTGTGGCACCGTGCACGGAGAACTCCCAAGTGAGGATCCCAAACCGCACTCGCCTTGGTCCCTCTCCTATCCGTCCATAGAGTCTCTAAACGTCATCTTCTACGCTCGCTGGGTCCGTCTCACCGGGTCAAGCATAATCTGTTTTGACATCTGCCATGGCTTAGGCTTTGGTGCCACCTTTTGTGATTGTGGCGAGTCTCTGGCAGCCTTCGCCCCCCCGATGATTCGGCCGCCGATCGCATCAGATCATAGCTGACTGCGGCCACGTGCAGAAGATTCTCGGCAAAAGTGCGCTGATCTCTCTGCAGGTTGAAGTCGTACTCTTCGATGCTAGGTTCGGCCGAAGGGTTCTTTTCATCGTGGCGTCTTGGGTAGCGAGACAAAGTCGCTACAAGAACCCATTGTGGTTGGTCCCGGCCGCCTAAGCTACTGATGGCCGCGCCCCCTGCTGTACGGCATCAATCCGTGGCCCGTGCGAAGTATCCCGTCCGCGAGCGCACGGTCACGCCTGGCAGCTTTGCCCGGATCGCAATTTTTCGAAACGTATCGTCCTTCATTGGGTTTGAGGGGTAGTACGCCAGCTCGTACGACGAGCGGAGCTCTTCGGCGATCTGACGAAAGTATGTCTTGGGGTCGGTGGTCTCTGCATCGACGTGTCGGCCGCCCGTCTCTCTTGCAACACGATCCATCACGCGGATTCCGTATTTGTTGCGGGCCGTAAGCTGGCCATGCTTTTTCTCGGTATAGCGGATGGTGAAAATGAGAACGTTTGCGCTCTGGGCCGCCTCGATGGTTGTCATCATGTCATGAGAACTGGAGTTGTCTTCTCCATCGCTGAAAAGCAGCAGAGCCCGACGGCCGCTTTGATCGGCAAGTTTTTCCGTGACCGAGTAGAAAATTGAGTCATAAAACGCTGTGCCAAGATCGCGACTTTCTCTTGGACCCAATTCCGGGAAATGTCGAGTATCGTGGCGGTACGCGTCGAGCTGTTGAATGATTTGGGTACCAGACGGTGAGAAGTCACTGACCAGTCGGATGTGATTGGCGAAACAGACTAGAAATACTCGATCCTTTGGGCCCAGGACGTCATTCAGGAAGACTTGCAGATCGTGCTCATGCTGCTTCGAGAATTGATCCTGGCTTCCGCTGAAGTCCACGATCAGCCCCAGAGTGAGGGGAACATCCACACTGTGGGCAAAAAAGGAGATTTGTTGAGGCACAGCGTCCTCGAAGACTTCGACGTCCTTCTTGGTCAGGTTCTCTACCGGAGTGCTGTGCGAATCGTAGGCGGAGAAGGCGACGTTTACGAGCTTGACGTGGACGCGCATCGGTTCCTGGCCCGCGCCGAGGATTGCCGACAGAAGGAGCGTGGCCAGAGCCACAAGCTGCACGGCTTCATCTCTCCTCTCTTGCAATCGGCCGGAAAAGTGCCGCAGCATATTGTTGACAACTGGAATTACGTCGGCTGAGTCCATCGGAATTTCTACCGTTTTGCCCCGGAGTCAAGATTCGACGCCGCCACTCCTGATGCTACATCCTTGCCTGCCACGAAGATGGACAAGTTCGCTATCATTGGTCCACGGTCTGACTTAAGGGTGGTCTTGCAGCGAAACGGCACCCCGACTTCTTGCCAGTTTCAGAAATTACTATCTCGGCGGGACGCTTACGAGTCGCTCGGGAGAACTCCCTCTCCATCCTCCTACATCGCGCGAGCAGAACTGTGCCTTTGGCAGTCCTTGTGCAGCGGCCTTCCTCACCCACTTGAGTGCCTCTCGATCGTCAAATGCTCCAAACCAGCCCCGCTGATACGCAGTGCAACCTGCATTCCCTTGGGTAGCAGCTGACCTGAGCCATTTTTCGGCGTCACCGCGCTAAGGCATCGGCCCATCGTCCTTTTTGCCAGCGATGTACGGCGCGCCTATTCCTGCTTGGGCAGGTAAATACTCAGACTGTCGCCACCTTTGCATTCCCCTGCCATGAGCGTAACGCCAAGTACCCGAGAAGGCTGAGTTTCGGTATGCAAGCGGGAAGGCTTCTGCTAGTCCCCTTCCTTGAAGAAGTAAAATGATCCTCCAGAATGCCGAACATCAAGCTGGTAGTTTTCGACATCGCAGGGACCATCATTGAAGACCGGGGAGAAGTGATCACTGCCTTCGGCAGCGCCCTGCAGAACAGTGGCATCCCCTTTACTGTAGATGAGTTGAAAGAATGGAAAGGGGCGTCGAAGCTTGAAGTAATCCGCCACTTTGTGGAGCGCGAGAACAGCAGAAAGCTGAGCGCGGATGAAGTCGAACGAATCTACAAACTTTTCCGCTCGGAACTGGAGGATCTTTATCGGGGGCGCATTCACCCAATCCCAGGAGCCGCAGCCACCCTTGCCTGGTGCCGCGAACGTGGCATTCAACTTGCCACCACCACTGGATTCTGCCCTGAAATCTCTGATTTGGTCCTGGATGGGACAGGCTGGCGATATTTGTTTGCCGCCAACGTTACCAGCAGCGACGTCAAGCGCGGACGCCCCGCCCCCTTCATGATTTTTCACGCTATGGAAAGAGCGGGAATCGAAGATGTGCGGCAGGTTGTAAACGTCGGAGATACGCCGCTTGATTTGCAAGCAGGAACCAACGCCGGAGTTCTCGGAGTGGTTGGAGTATTGACCGGATCACACGGCGAGGACCGTCTGCAGCGCGAACCCCACACTCACCTTCTTCCTAGTGTTGCTGAGTTGCCGTCCTTGATTGAGCATGCATTTTGAGCATACGAGCCAGAATCAACCATATCACGGGCTGTATTTCGCCAGCTCGCGCACGATATAGAATACGTGTTTGTTGGAGATCCTATGCAGATTCCGAACCATTTTCTCCCGGCGATCCTCGGTTGCACCCTTGTTTTGGCAGCCAGTGGTGCACAGGAGCGTCCTCCTGAGCACACCTGGGATTACGGTGAAGGTCAAGGACCGAGCCATTGGGGTGATCTCAAACCGGAGTTTGCTCCGTGCAAGAACGGGCACCAGCAATCACCCATCGACATCCGCAGTCCTCAAAAGGCTGATCTGCCGCCAATCCAGTTCGATTACAAGCCCTCGCCTCTACACATCATCGACAATGGCCACACGGTCATGATCAATTACCTGCCCGGAAGCTTTATATCAGTGGGCGAGAAGAAGTATGAACTCAAACAATTTCACTTTCATAGGCCCAGCGAGGAAAAGATCAACGGGAAGGCGTATGAGATGGTGGTGCATCTGGTTCACCAAGACGAGGAAGGAAAGCTTGCTGTAGTGGCAGTTCTTCTCCAAAGAGGCGAAGATAATCCCCTGGTGCACGAATTGTGGAACGACTTGCCCAAGGAAAAAGAAAAGGAAGAACTCTTGGACAGTGTCCAGATCGATGTGGCTAAGATGCTGCCCGCTGATCGCGGCTACTACACCTTTCCTGGATCCCTTACCACTCCGCCGTGCAGTGAAAATGTAACGTGGTTCGTGCTTAAACATCCGGTGACGGTTTCAGCCGCAGAGATCCAGCAGTTCTCGAAGCTGTACCGTCACGACGCACGGCCGACCCAGCCGTTATACGACCGGGTTGTGCTGGAAACCAAGTAAGCGTTCGCAACCAAGGAGAGAGCTCCGTGCACGGAACGTCTGGGGCCTAGCTTCCTCGTTGGCGGCGGGACACTAGGTGCCCGAGAGCGATCCGTTCATGAGTGTAGGTAGGCCAGGACCGCTCGTACAGCCTCAGCTTTCGCAGCTGCGAGCGACAGGTGGGGAGGCCGTCGGAACAATGTTGCATGAGAAAGTGACTCGACCATGTTTGTGACGACAAATACCAAGTTGTCGAGGTCGTGGCCTTTCTGCAACTGATGGGTTCTCGACGATAGTGCAAGCCGGAAAGCGCCATGCAGTCGTAGTGCAAAGTCGCGTGTTCCGTTCGCCCTGTGCGGGACCTCAGTCGCCAACAACTCATAAAGTTCCGGATCGGTGCCGTGAGCATCAATCATTCCCTCAATCATCGCCCGAATGAGGTCATCAAGAGGGGATGCCGCATGATCGATGAGCTTGGTCTCGATCATCCGATCAATTTGATCCATGTGGCGCTGGTGTAACGCGACAAAGATCGCTTGCTTGTTTGGAAAATATTGGTAGACAGAGCCGATGCTTACGCCGGCAACCTCGGCAATCCGGTTCGTGGTGACGGCGCCGAGCCCCTCCCGCTTCAATACTCTTACCACGGCATCGAGTACGGCAGCGACCGTCTGATGCGCGCGCCGCTGCTTCGGCCGGCGTCGATGGGATCTCTTGGTTGATCGCGAGGACATAATTCGCTGCTTCGATGAAATATGAGCAATTATTTATATTCTGTTGCAGCCCTATGGCTGTTCACGAGATAGCTGGCTTGCCTTAAGCGAGTAGACAAGGATATGGAAGCATTATAGGCTTCGGCTTGTACATGAGCAAGTGCACATATTGTGTATAAGACTGCGATGAAATATCTGATAACTGGGGCAACAGGAGATGTGGGCTCCAAGGTCGTCGAACACTTAATCCGTAGCGGTGAACGGCCTCGAGTATACGTGCGTGATGAGCAGAAGGCGAGATTGCGATTCAACGACCGGGTGGACGTGTCCGTGGGCGATCTTGCCGACCCTGAGTCGCTGAGGGCCGCACTTCAAGGTCTCGACGAGCTATTTCTCGTCAATACCGGCCCTCAGATTCCCGAGAGAGATGAAATGGCAGCAAAAGCTGCCAAATCGGCGGGGATCAAGCATGTCGTCAAACTATCGTCTATGGATGTGCCACGAGGCCTGGCCATCGGTGCATGGCATGAGCGCGGCGAGGCAGCGGTCCGGGCGAGCGGAGTTCCTTTCACATTTGTGCAGCCGACAGGTTTCATGTCGAATATCCTGGCATGGGTGCCGTCCATTAAAGCCGAAGGTGTAGTTCGCGCATCCACAGGGGACGGCAGGAGGGCCTTCATTCACTCCGACGATATTGCGGCTGTCGTAGTAAAGGCATTGACCACGCGTACGTATCACGGACGGTCGCTGCCGATCACCGGCCCAGAAGCGCTGACCTTCGCCGAGGTGACGGCGAGGATCGGAGCCGCCATTGGCAGGCCACTCACGTTTCGAGAAATTTCCGATGAGGAAGCTCGGCAAGAGTACTCGCGTATCAGCGGGTCAGTTGAGGAGACGGAGGCTCACGTTTCGCTATGGCGTGCCATTCGCGAAGGTCGTCTTGCGACGATTACTGACAACGTCGAAGCTGTCCTAGGCAGGAAACCAATTGCGTTCGATCAGTGGCTGATTGAGAATGCCGCAGCATTCCGATGATCGTCGTGCGGGAAACACAGACCGGATAGCCGCGCGCGTCCTTCGGGCCGGCGAACACTCTCTTGGTGGAATCTACTTTTCCGGCGGCAGACCCCCTGCCTCATTCGTGCTTGTGCAGAACAGGATGGAGTCGGACGTGGACGGAGCGCGGTGAAGGGGGCAGAGTTTGCGAGGATGTCATGCAGCCGCTGTGCGCCATAGCGGCGGACAACGGAGCTGGGGGTCGGTAGTGGGCGCTCGCCACATTGCCCATCACCTTGTCGGTCCGGGTTACGTCTTATCCGCCTTGTGCGGCCGGGGTCTCAAGGTGATTCAAGGGATTCAACCATTATGGAAACTCCGCCCCATTTGGCGTAGAGTTTAGGGCGATGACTCTGGAACAGGAGGGACGAAATCTCGCCATGAAGAAAGTTGCGCTTGTCTCGATAGCTCTGTTCTTGCTGGTTGCCGGCACTGCCGTCGCCCAGGACGTACGGTACAACTTTGACAAGGACACGGATTTTTCGAAATTCAAGACCTACAAATGGGTGCCTATGAAGGATGCTCCCAAAGTCGACGACCTTCTCGACAAGCAGATCAAGGACGCTATTGACGCCGAACTCGCCAAGAAAGGCCTCACCAAGACCGATGCCGACACCGCCGATCTCTACCTTGGCTATCAGGTGGGAATAGGCACAGAGAAACAATTCACCTCCTACGATACGAGCTGGGGATACGGTCCGGGTTGGTACGGGGGGGGGTGGTACGGGGGTGGCGGCGGCATGACCACTGGGCAAACTTCTACCATCTACGTCGGTCAGTTGGCGGTCGACATGAACGATTCCAAGAACCACGATCTGGTCTGGCGTGGCGTCGCCAGCAAGACCATCGACCCCAAGGCCAAGCCTGACAAGCAGCAGAAGAATCTGGCAAAGGCCGTAGCCAAACTCTTGAAGAATTATCCTCCCCCGCCTCCAAAGGCAAAGTAGGCGGCGAGCCGAATAACAACCAACTATCACTAAAGTTGTGTCTTGTGCTCTCGCACATGGGAGGTGGGCTGACGGTTCCAGGGGGATACAAGTTCCGCCGGAGAGGCTCAGTCTGCATCGCGGCGGTCGCACTAGACCAGGGTGAGACCGCCTGGGAGGCGGCAAGCACACGCAATCGGGTAATGAACTCATTTATATCCAGGAAGGCTCGGCGATCCTTGAGGTTGAGGGCAAGGCTGCTCAGACTTTGGAGGCAGGCGAAGCGTTCAGCACCGTGGCTAGCGAAGTGCACAACGTGAAAAATGCCAGCAGCAGCGCGCCCGCGAAGGCCCTGGCCTTCTACATCGCCAAGAAGGGAGCTCGTCTCGAGGACCTCGCCGTTAAGGCAGAGTAACAGGCGCAGCCCGTGAGGGTGCGGATATAGCTGGTTCCGATTCACGAGCCCAGGGGGCCGAGCAAGAACCATGGCAACTCGTGGACGAGCGTCTGCCGTCTGATGAAGGACGCCAAAGGGTGTGACTTGGCCTCGATGTGAAAGTCCTCGATCTCACTCCGCCTTCCGAATTGCGACCGATGCAACCAGCAAACAGGGGCGTCTCATGAATGAAACCTTCTCGACTCAGCCACCACGTATAGCTGCTCGACGCGAGGGTCGTGAGGTTTCAAGGAGCAGCTGCTCACACCGGCATTCGCTTGTACGCCTTTTCAAAAAAGGCCCCGCGCAAGCGAATGAAACCATCAGCCTCAGAATTTTGGGTTCCGTGAGCCGCTTCTGAGGCTAACTCAACCACGACGGCTACCAATAACCCAATGCAGGCGTGGCTCGGCAGCACAAGCACCGACGAGATTGAGTCACACGACGTTAACGAACGTGGAGGATCCGAGATCAATGAGACGGAACCTAGCCATTGTCATCGCGGGCAGCCTCTTGCCGATGTGCTTCATTGCCCTTGCCCAGCAGCGCCGAGTAGCCGGACTTTATCCGTCGAATCCGCCGCTTGATGAAAGGGACGAGGAGAAAAGAATCCTTGCGGTCCTCGACAGGATGGTCAAGTCGCATGAGACATATCTAAGCGTTCCCATTCAAGATGGGAAAGCGCTCCGGCTGCTCACGGAGGCAACGGATGCAAAGAATGTGGTCGAGATCGGCACGTCGACGGGGTATTCGGGCCTGTGGCTTTGTCTGGCTCTACAGCGGACGGCCGGCCACTTGACGACGTTCGAGATCGATCAGCAAAGGGCATCCATGGCTCGACAGCACTTCAAAGAAGCGGGTGTGGAGAAGGTGGTGACTATTATCGAAGGCGATGCTCATGAACAAGTGGCAAAGCTGAAAGGACCAATCGATGTCGCGTTCATCGACGCTGACAAGAGCGGCTACGTCGATTATCTGACCAAACTCTTGCCGCTCCTGCAGCCGGGTGGCTTGATCCTTGCACATAATGTGGAGATGGTTCCAGATTACGTCAAGGCAGTGACGTCTAGAGCAGACCTGGAAACGATCTTCTACATGGAGGGCGGCGGGCTGGGTGTGACCCTGAAGAAGCGTTGAAGGGCCCCAAGAACTCCTGCTGAGGACGCAACGGCAGATGCTTGCGGATGCCCTTTTCGCCGACCACGAGGCTGGTTCGCAGTCTCTGAATGGCGACCAACCGCTCGCTATGCATGCTAGCTCTGTTCTTTTAAGGACTCGGCCGCGAGAGGATCGGCTGCGACAGCTTTCATTACGGGCAGAGCGAAAGCGTGCAATTCACGGGCCCTAAGTATGTAAGCCGTGGCTTTCCCTACTCGGGCACCGTGGTTCCTCGTCTTGGTGAGTAAACTGTCGACGATCTTTGCGAAAAAGCGATCCGGCCAGTTCGCATGAACGCCATCGCCGGAGGTATCAAATTCCTCCATCGCGCGCCATACCTGGCAGCCATTCTCCATTATGGGCACCTGATAACGCGTGATTTGCTTGCCTGGAATGTCGGCGACATGTTCAACGTAGTGGAGGAAGGTCACGGCATCGTGATCGGAGCCCAGTAATACGATCTTCCCGTCGAGCATCAAGAATCGTTCCAGCGGAGAATCTGAGCCGAGAGCATAACTCCACGGTTGGCTGGACATGAGGTGTTCAGTCTGCTTTCCCCAGAACACGAAACGGGCAACGTGGCGATTCACTCGAGAGTCCGGATATGTCCTCAGAAATTCGACGAGTATTCCATTGTCGCGAGCCGATCTTGCCGTGAGAGGATCGAACACCGGCAACTTTTCCCGAATCTCTCGCTCTTGCTCCAGTGTCAGGTTCCCGCGTCCCACCTCGTCGTAGTAACGAGGGCAACTGGCGTACATCATAAGAGTGCCTTCCGAGGTTAGCACCGATTTGAGGGCAAGATGTATCTGATCGGGGCCACCGGCAACTTCTCCAACCGCTCGCACCGAAGCATGCAGCATTACTGTGTCGGCAGCCCTGATGCCCAGCTTGCGGAAGTCATTCGCCAGTTCCTCTATCGAGTACATAGCAAGCTACCTCGATGGTTTTGGGTGATGCTCATGTGTCTTCCCTGCGCGAGTCTAACCCCAGATACGGTGGAGACTATCAAAAGGTTCGCCACGGCCTAGAGGCGGCTCGTGTACGGCCACGAGCGAGCCGGGGCTGGTATGGCAACCTTTTCAGTGATCGAAATGGCGGTCTTTCATGAATGCATCAGTGGTGTAGAGAAAGGTAATTGACAGGGGGTGGAGTTGCTATCTAAGCGCCTGTCAAAAGTGCCAGTTGCCAGGCACCGATGATTTTGTCTATTCTTAAAATTCTTCTGAGAGATCTGAGCGGGCGGAAGCGGAGGAGGAGGCCATGTTGAATCAACGTCGACGTTTGAGCCAGAAGGGGATGGCCTTGCTGACGATTGCCATCCTGTGCCTAATCATTCCTAGCCTTGCGGCTGCCGCGGACAACGAGAAGGAGCAGGAACGAATCAAGGAGTCCGGCAATGTCATAAAGGAACTCGTTAACTCACCCGAAGGCATTTCCAGCAGTGTGCTGAATAAGGCCGAGTGCGTTATTGTTCTCCCGTCCGTAAAGAAGGGTGGCTTCATTGTGGCAGCCCAATATGGACGAGGTGTGATGACGTGCCGGCGTGGAGAAAATTTTGATGGGCCGTGGAGCGCCCCGACGATGATGCAATCGAGTGGCGGAAGTTTTGGTCTTCAGGCTGGCGGCCAGGCCACCGACTTCGTGGTTCTGGTAATGAATGACAAGGGGGCACGTGCCCTGATGAACGGCAAAGCTAAGCTCGGTGCCGATGCCAGTGTCGCCGCCGGTCCGGTCGGGCGGGATGCGGAAGCCTCCACGAATGCGGCGATGAGCGCCCAAATGCTCTCCTATTCCAGAGCGCAGGGGGTGTTTGCCGGCGTCTCCCTGTCGGGAACATCGCTCGGACCTGATGACGGCGCGAATGAAAAAATCTATGGTAAGAAAGTGACTGCCACGGAGATCATTAGCGGCAATGCTGGACCAGCTCCCGACTCGGCTAAGGAACTGCTTGCGGTCCTTACAGAGAAATCACCCAAGAACGAGTCAAAAGGGAAGTAGTGGGCGTTTTGCGAGGCGCCACGCCGTGCTGCAGGATCGCGTGCCTCGCTTTCGACTGCCTTTGCCAGCGCCAGGTGGGGCTCAAGAAGAACTGGGCGAATTCGAGGACCTGGCTTGTGTTCAGCAGCCCGGGCGGGATTGCCCACACGAATTCGGAAGCTGCTGTTCGGCATTAAGCTCTCAAGTGGGTACGGCGCAGGTGGCTGAGAAGTTCATTGTCGGTTTCTCCCGTTCCTTGATCAGCCTGTTGCGGCGTGATTGATAACGGGCAAACTCGGAAGGTTCTTCGGCGCGATCCGATGCCGCAGCCTCTGGCTCTCCAGCCGATCATAAGAAGCTGAGATGCTAGGTGTTGAGCCACCGCAAGTTGATGAAGCAAGAGGAGTTGGAGGAGTTGATACACACTTGAGGGAGCAATTCCTTACTTCTGTTGCCGTTCATACTACCTTTGCTGGGCGAGTGAAAGGTTCGACGGCATCAGTCCTGACAATCAGCTGCTAGTGCAGTTCACTCCGCGCTCCCGCGCTCCGATGTCAGCGGTGACTTCCCCTCGACGCGTTTCCGACTTCTCACCGGTTGCTACCATCGAATGTCGTGTACGCATCGAAGCGAGAAGCCCAGCGAATGGGCAGATCGCGGCAAGAATTACACGCAGAACCTGCTTGCTGCGCTTGCGCTGCAATGACTTAGCGCGTGGCACAGCAGGTGCAATGCAAAGCGGCCAGGGAGGACTTGTGAAGGATTTCTACGATGTTTTGCGGCAAAAGGAAACCGATCTCGTGCGTGCGGAGAGGGAAGTCGAGGCACTTAAACTGGTGATTTCGTTGCTCGAAGAACATCTCACTCCCCAAACGCAAGATGACCAGGGCCTTTCGTCTGAGAGCACCGGCACCGAGGGAGCCATTTTTTCATCACTCAGTCGTGCTGAGTCGAGCTTTTGGAAGCGCATGAAGTGAACTTTTTGTACAGCTTTTCCCCGAATTGTGCTCGTCCCGCCCGAATATCCCCGGCACAACGCAAAACCGACATTTGCACGCCTCAAGCGCCGGCCCACGCCCCGCTTTGGTCCGAACAATTGCACGGCGACTCTCTGAAATAACCCGGCCTTCGCGCGGCTAACACCAGCCGGCGGTGTGGCCCCGGCGCAGGCAAAGTTGTGTTTTCAGGTGGGAGCGGCAAAGTTAAGGAATTCCCTGTCCCCGCTTCGCGGGCTCAACTCAACCCTACGCCGCCCCTGGCTGGTGGATAGCCGAACTTGTCCGAAAGATAGTTCAAAAAGATTGGGGCGTAGGTAATGGGGACCGGGAAAATTCACCCTCCGGCCTCAGACAGCACCGCAAAAGAATCTTCTCACCTGCGGCCAGTACTTTCGAACCACCCAGTCGGTGCTAAGGTGGCCACCGGGAAAGGAGTTCAAGTCGGACTCCTGTGCTTCGGGCGAATCGTTCAACGGACCGCCAGGGGATGTAAGGGTCGTCCTTAGCGTGGAACATCAGGATTTTGGAGGGGAGGATCTGACGGACGTGATGAACGGGGTTGTAGAAGTGCCCAGAGTAGAGCTTTTTCCAGTTCTGGTCGGATAGCCGATAGCCGCGGCCGAAGGCTTCGCGGATGTAAGCAGCATAGCTCGGGTTTGAGGTTTCAGCTTTCTCGCTTCTGCGCAGAATCGACCAGTCGACAGCAGGGCAGTTTGCGATCACCCGGGTGACTCGCGGATCGAGCGAGGCCAGGATCGCCGCGGGTCCGCCAAAACTGCCTCCGATGACAAAAATGTGATGGGGTGTAAGCGAGAACCTTTGACCAAAGGCGTAGTCGCGCACGCCATTGGGTAGTTCGTCAATCACGTCGAGGATGTCCTCGTGCGGGGATTTCTTGAGGAAGATCCCGTCACTCTCCCAGGCTCCGCGATAGCGGGGATAGAAAACCCAGTAGCCTTTTTGTGATAAGAAGGCGGCGAGCGGCTGCTTGTGGGGGATGGAGGGCATGCCGTCGCAGAGAATGATGACGTTGTGCTGAGTACGCGGACGTGAAGGCGGGAGGAACTCGGCTACGATTTCCTTCTTGAAGCGGGTGCGGAACATTGGGGTAGGGTAGCAAAAAGGCTACTTGAGCTTCCCAGCCCAGGGTCCTGGCGAGCGTCCAAGATTGCAAGTCCGTCCAACCAGTGGGAGGAACATCAGTATCGAGCCGGCGAGGGAAGTTTGACCGAATCATCTCACGGGACGAAGAGTTGACTTGCCCAGGGATGCGCCATACTGTGCTCGAACCTGCGGGAGGAAATAGACATGAGAAAAAGCCTTCTAAAGTCTGTATTCGTTTTGTTTGCGGCCCTGGTAAGCGCAGGTTCTCTGGAAGTTGTCTCACAGTCAGCCAGCTCTCAATCGGTGTCCGCGACTGGAATTGCGTCGGCTCCGCCGCCAGCACCAATGAGGCCGGTGATGGACGTCTACTTCGGGAGTAAGGTCGCGGACCCGTACCGCTACATGGAGAATCTGCAGGACCCCGAGGTGCAATCGTGGATGAGGGCCCAAAACGACTACACCCAAGGCATATTGGCCCGGATCTCTGGTCGGGAGCAAATGTTGGCGCGCATCCGGCAACTCGATCAATCGGTGCCCGAGGTGGAAGCGAGGCGGCTGCCCGGTGACATGTACATCGTTCTCAAAAGGCTGCCGGGCGAGAATACATCGAAACTTTATTTGCGTGGTGGGCTCCGCGGGCAGGACAAGCTTCTGGTCGATCCCGAGAAGGTCGGGCTCGCCCCGGCAGACCAAGGCAAAGGAACGAATGTCATCTTTGGCCTCGCGGTTTCAAATAACGGCAAATACATCGCAGTGGGCATCGAACCTGGTGGAGACGAGCTTCACGGAGAAGTGCATGTCCTTGACCTCGCCACGGGGCGGGAGACGGGCGACGTGCTTACGCAAGTCGGTGCGGAAGCATGGGACCCCTACTGGTTGCCCGACGATCGCTCGTTTGTCTATGGGAGAGTTCAAAAACATCCGCCGGATGCGCCTGCGGCGGAGGTGAGGCAAAAGTTCCGTTCGTACCTGCATGTGCTAGGGACTGATGCCCAGAAAGACCCGCCGGTTTTTGGTTATGGCATAGTCTCGTCCATCGCTGTCGACCCCAGTCTGATCGCATCCGTTCATACTCAGCCGGATTCGCCTTGGGCACTGGGCCTGCTCAACGGCAGCGTTACAGCCAACAGCGCCTACTACATCGCGCCCGCGGCCGACATTGGGAAAAGTAATATTGCGTGGCGCAAGGTGGCAGATTTCCCGGATGGCGTGACCGACATTGCTATCCATAACGATGATCTTTACTTGTTGACGTATAAGAATGCGCCACGTTACAAGGTGGTCCGGACCAGTGCCCGTCGGCCCGACCTGGCTTCTGCGGAAGTTGTTGTGCCGCAGGGGCAGCCGGTCATCACCGGAATCCATTCCGCGCAAGATGCCCTGTATCTGGAAACGCGGGATGGCGGCATCAGCCGTGTGCTCCGCGTTCCATACGGCCCGCATCCGCAAGTTCAACCAGTCGACCTGCCCTTTTCCGGATCTGCGTTCCTCGCCGTGGATAGCCGCCTGCCCGGCACATTGCTCTACCTCGCCTCGTGGACCAAGGCGGTCACGATTTATGCCTACGATCCCGCGACGAAGCAGGTGACTGACACTCAGTTGCGGCCGATGGGTCCTTTCGACGCACCTGCCAATCTCGAGTCCATCGAGGTGAAAGTTCGCAGCTATGATGGAACCTTGGTGCCTCTCTCGATTGTCTACCCGAGAAACATCGAGCGCGATGGTTCGAATCCGACGCTGCTGGAAGGCTATGGAGGATACGGCATTTCATTTGATCCCTACTTTGAGCCGACGCGGCTAGCGTGGCACGAAAAGGGCGGGATTTACGCGGTTTGTCACGTGCGCGGCGGCGGCGAGTACGGCGAGGAGTGGCACCTGGCGGGTAAAGGCGTGACGAAACCAAATACTTGGCGTGACTTCATCGCCTGTGCGCAGTATCTGATCGAGGAAAAGTACACTACGCCCGCGCGTCTGGCCGGCGAAGGGGTGAGCGCTGGAGGCATTCTTATCGGCCGGGCGATTACCACCCAACCGGAGCTGTTTGCCGCTGCCATCGACAAAGTCGGTTTATCGGATACGTTGCGATTCGAACAGACGCAGAATGGCGAGACCAACATACCTGAGCTTGGCAGCGTGAAGACGGAAGAGGGTTTCAGGGTGCTTTACGAGATGAGCGCTTATGACCACGTTACGGACGGAACCTCTTATCCAGCGGTCCTGCTCGAGACCGGCATGAACGATCCCCGAGTGGACCCCTGGCAAATGGCAAAGATGACGGCCCGCCTGCAGGCGGCTACGAGGAGCGGCAAGCCAGTGTTGCTGCGCGTGGATTACGCGGGAGGCCATGGCCAGCTAGGTGCGACCAGGGAGCAAGCCAACAAGCAGATTGCCGATGAATGGAGCTTCCTTCTGTGGCAATTCGGCCTGCCTCAGTTTCAATCGACGAAATAATAACTGCTACCGGCTTGCGTGAAATTCCGGCTTGCAATCCAATGCTGGTGAAGACTAGTCCGCAAAATCAGCGGGAAAAGCACTTCACAGAGAGGAAGACGGCAAAAGCTGGCCGGTTTTCAACCGGAGGTCTGTGATGCACCAACACTTGGGTATGCGCGATCAAAAGCGAGAGTGGTAAGCCCGAGCATGACGAACGCGAGCACGCTGCCTTCAGGCCCAACCGAACCACCGCTCAGCCACTTGGAACCGTGCATGTGGGTGCTGAGCAGGTGCCCGGCGGCGATACTCCCGCTGTCAGGCACACCAAAGATGAAACTCTCAGCGTAGTCCCATGAAAAATGAAAGCCGATGGGAAACCACAAATCGCCGGTCCTGCGTAGCATCAGGCACGCCACCAGTCCGGCCGCAAACACCCCGATCAGACCGAGCATCGCCTCGCCCGAGTTTCCCGCATGAGCGAGTCCCAAAATGAGCGAGGTGAGGACTGCCGCCGGCCAAAAACCAACCGAACGTGTCAACGTAAACTGTGGGCATCCGCGAACCGCGAATTCCTCGCAGATGCCTGTGAGCATGAACACCAGCGCCCACAGAAACCCGAACTTCAGCAAGGCACCGGCGGGTAATTCCGGGCTGCCGAAGTCTGAGACACCAAGGCTGTACAAGGCCAGCAGCAGCAACGCCAGTGGCACTACGCCCCAGATCGCTCCGTGAAGAAACCTTCGCAGGAAACCCTTCCCCAGGGGCAGCCCATAGGCCGCGAAACTGCGCCGTTCGAATCGTCCCATGATAGCCGTGGCGATCATGACCGAAAGCAGCAATAGGATCTCCCCGACTAGCGAAATGCCCGGCAGAATGACTCCGGACGGCTGACGGACTCCGAGAAGGTGAACCAGCCGAATGCACCCCAGGACTATGGCGACGAGCAGAGTGAAGAAAATCAGCACTCTCCAGCCGCCACGGAGCCCGTGTGGTCCCAGGAATATCCGTGTCCCTGGATTGCGCTGCGCAACAGGCACATTCATGAGCATTTCGTTTTCCTTTGTCATCCGCGCTCCCATCGTCTGTGCTCTCCCGACCTTATAGGTATGGTTTAATACTGCGCTCGAAGGATTCATAGGATTGGCCGGCAATGAGAGTGTTGCGGAGGATGCCGTCGCGGTCGATGATGTGGGTGACGGGGCGGGCGACCTGGGGCTGGATGTAGAGGCCGGCAATGCGGGAGCCTGGATCGATGCGGCCTTTGACGAAAGGCATGCGGGCGAATTCCGGGAACTTGGCCTGCTGCTCGTTGGGCTCGTCGGAGATGGCGATGACGACAAGGCCGTCTTTGGCGTAGCGCTGCTGGAGGCGCTCAAGCGCGGGCATTTCCTGGCGGCAGGGCGGGCACCAAGTAGCCCAAAGATTGAGGACCACAAGCTTGCCACGATAGTCGGCGAGGGACCGGGGAGATTCGTCAGCCACCAGCTTGAATTCGAACTCCGGCGCGATTTTGTTGGCATTGCGGAAGACCGGCTTCAAAGGATTCACTTTGGTGGTTGCCCAGCGGAGAAATCCGATCGATTGGTAGGCGACAAAGACGGCAACCAGGCAGGCAGCCAGGCTAAGGAGTTTGCGCGACCGTGTGCGTTGGGTGCGCGTGGAGAGAAAGAGGATGGCGAGCGCGCTCAGCAAAATAGTCGTCCACGCGGCAGCTTGCCCGTATTCGACGATCAGCTTTGGCCAATTCATGGTGACCTCCCCTCCTCACCCGGCGGAAAGAGGATACGGAAGCGGGTGGAGAAATGTTCCAGGGGTCGGGAATCGATTGATCCAGGTTCGAATCCACAGGCAAAACTTCCTAGCTTGATAACCCTCCCAGCCGCAGAGCAGTCCACGGATCGGTGCTGAGAAGCAGAGCGGCGGCGGAGACGAGCGCGCTCGCCACGCCCTTGCGCCAGGCCGCGGGGGGAAAGCCGGCGCTACGCTTGAAAGCGCGATTGAATGCGGCTTCCGATTCGTAGCCAACCCGGGACGCAATCTCGGCGATGTTGGAATCACCATCGCGCAACATCTGCTTTGCCAGTTGCACCCGCCATCCCGCCAGATACCGCATGGGGGATTCGCCGATCAGTTGGGTAAAACGCTCTGCCAGCGCCGAGCGAGAAAGGGCAGCCTCGTGCGCCAGTTCCGATACCGTCCAATTGTGGGCGGGATTGGCATGCATCAGGCGCAGCGCCTTGCCGACATGGACATCGTTCAGTCCTGCCAGCCAGCCGCGCTGACCGGGCGGCAGCTGCTGCATGTACTGACGCAGAATTTCCACGAACATCAGCTCTGTGAGCCGACCTAGCATGGCGGCGTTTCCCGGGCGCGCTACCCTGGCCTCGTTGATGGTGAACTTGAGCGTCGTGCTCAGCCAGGTTCCTGAGCCCTGGGGAACTTGAGCGGGGCGAGTGCCAGTGTGGTCGATAGCTTCCACGGCAGCGTAATCGTTGCGGCTGCGCACCACCAACATCGTAGGCAGAGCACTGACCAGCGGATTAAACCGCTGATCGCAGTTCAGGTAGCCACAAATGAACCGGGACTTTCTGCCACCACCGCCGAAGGCCACCTGCGTTGTGGCATCGGGTGAGCTTTGCGAAAAAACCGCCCCCATGGGGGTCGTCTTCTCCCCGGGATGGCTGCACATGGTATGGGGTTCGCCGTGGGGAAAAATGATGACGTCCCCCGCTTGCATCTTTACGGGTGGACACGCCTGGCACAGGATGAAACATTCACCCTCGGTGAGGATGTGAAACAGCACTACGCATTCCGCATTAGGCAAGACGATGGAGGCGAGGAGCTCGGGATTGGGGGAATCGAGCCCCCAGGGAGAGGAAAATTCCGCGGTAAAAAACACCGCCCCCGACAGACGCACGATACGCAGGACGTCTGACAGTATGTCCATTGAGTTGTCCGCCCCAATCGCAAGGATGCACAGACCCCAGAGTCTTGGCCAAGAATTGCAGAGCTTTAGTCAAGCTGTCAAGTCAACTTGGCGCTTTGAGCAAGAGGAATGGAGCCCCGGGCATGGACGGCTGGTGTCAATTCAGCGAAACTCACTTTCGGTTCAGTGGCAGGCACACAAGGAGCGAACCATGGCGCTGATGAGACCTGATCCGACGTTTTACCCTTCACCTAAGATGGCCATGCAAGGGCCACCGGAGCAGTTGGCATACGTCGCCCTCATTAATCCGACACACCAGCGGCAGCCGGATGCGATTGGGGTAGTGGATGTCGATCCTGATTCCAAGAGCTACGGCCGCCTGGTCGGGCAGACGGACATGCCGCAGACTGGCGATGAGCTGCATCACTTTGGCTGGAACGCGTGCAGCGCATGCTTGTGTCCTTACGCGCCGCATCCGCACATGGAACGGCGGTATCTGGTTGTACCGGGAATTAACTCCTCTCGTATTCACATTCTTGACGTTAAGCCCGACCCGCGCCAGCCCAAACTGGTAAAGGTAATTGAGCCGGAAGTTGTGGCCAACCGCACTGGCTACGCGGCGCCGCATACCGTGCACTGCGGACCTGAAGGGATTTACTTGACCGCGCTGGGGGCGCCGGATGGGAACGGTCCGGGCGGAACCTTCATCATGGATCCGGAGACCTTCGATATTCGCGGAAGGTGGGAAATCGAGCGGGGCCCGCAGCAATTGGCTTACGACATGTGGTGGCATCTGGGGCTGGACACGATGGTTACCAGCACCTGGGGAACGCCCAATATGGTGAAGGAGGGGGTGAATCCGGAGTTGCTGCTGGCCGGCAAGTACGGAAACAAATTGCACGTCTGGGACCTGCGGCGGCGGCGCCACGTCCAGGAACTGGAGCTCGGCGCAGAACAGCAGATGGCCCTTGAGCTGCGCCCCGCGCACGATCCCACCAAAGCCTACGGATTCTTGAGTGTGGTCTTGTCACTCAAGGATTTGTCTTCCTCCATCTGGCTCTGGTACCGCGAGAGCAGCCGGAATGGCTCCGATGGGAAGTGGGCCATCAAGAAGGTGATCGAGATTCCGGCAGAAGCGGCAGATCCGGCAACCCTGCCGCCGATTCTACAGGGCTTTAAGGCGGTTGCTCCCCTGGTCACCGATATCAATCTCTCGCTGGATGATCGTCATCTCTACGTGTCCTGCTGGGGCACGGGCGAATTCCTCCACTACGACGTCACCGACCCGTTCCATCCGAAGAAGGTCGGCTCGGTTCGGTTGGGAGGAATTGTCAACCGGGCGGCGCATCCCAGCAAGCCGGGACAGCCGCTGACCGGCGGGCCGCAGATGGTTGAAATCAGCCGCGACGGCAAGCGCATATACTTCAGCAACGGCCTATACACGCCTTGGGATGACCAGTTTTACCCGGATGGTGTGAAGGGCTGGATCGCCAAGGTCAACGTAAACGGCAAGATGACACTCGATCCCAACTTCTTCGTCGAGACAGACGGTATGCGCACTCACCAGCTGCGACTGCAGGGCGGTGACGCCTCGTCGGATTCCTACTGCTATGCCTGAGGCGGGCAAGCTCGAACCAAGAGGACATCATGGAATGGAATGCAGTGCTATTTCTGGGGGCTTACCACGGTATTAACCCGGGAATGGGCTGGCTTTTTGCGGTGGCATTGGGGATGCAGCACGGCAGTGCCCGCGGGGTGTGGCGGGCGCTGCCTCCAATCGCACTGGGGCACATGGCAGCGGTGGGCGCGGTACTGCTGGCGGCGGGGCTGGCACAAATGGTAGTGCCGCTTTCGGTGATGAAGGTGGTCGTCGCGTCAGTGCTGGTTGCGTTTGGTCTCTATCGCATGTGGCGCCACCGCCACCCGCGATTTGGAGGAATGCGAGTCGGTTTCCGCGATCTCACGGTCTGGTCGTTCTTGATGGCGTCGGCTCATGGCGCAGGTTTGATGGTCCTGCCGTTTGTGATGGCCATGTCGGACCGAGTATTGGCGGCAGGCGGAAGCCATAGCCATCACGCGGCCGCAAGCAGTGCCCGGGTTCCGTGGGTGGGGGCCTTGGCCCTCAGTCTACACACTGCGGCTTATCTTCTGGTGTTGGTTTTCGTAGCCTGGATCGTGTACCGGAAGCTCGGACTGGCCCTGTTGCGAACCGCTTGGTTCAACCTCGACTGGCTCTGGGCCGGAGCCCTGGTAGCCACCGGTGCGGTCGTCCTACTCAGCTAGAGAGAAGGCTTTGGGTACGGTTTCAGGGATGAAAAGGGCATTTCTGGGCTGCCGCAAAACTGAACACCAGCGGTGGGCGGGTCTGGCCCGGACCGGGCCCGTCGACGTAAGGGCGCCGCCTTCGAAAACGAAGCAAACCCACGAGGGAGGGAGTCCACAATGGATCCCAGGACAATCATCCAGGGCAGCGAGCAAGATCGATTGCTGCCCGCGGGGACAGGGGACCGATTCGCCGGCTACGCGGTCATCGGTTTGCCTTTTGCTTCCGGGCACGTGCTCTCGCTGAGGCGGTTTCCAGTGTCCTCCGTGGGACCGGGATACACATCGGTGTGGCATCGAGATCGCGGAGGACGCTGGACCTTTTACTCGACAGTAGCTCCGGAACAGGGATGCCCGCGGTACTTCGGCAGCGAGATTGAGAAGAACGTGGTTGTCCCGATACGGATCGAGTGGTTGGGGCCAGCCCAATTTCTCGTAGTAGCCGGGAGCGTGCTCACCTGGGAAGTTACCCTGGCCGAATCTCGGACCTCGCGCGCCATGAACACGGCAGCTCGCTTGCTGCCTGAAGGCTGGTGGCGAAAGCGGTTCGTGCTGAGGGTTATGGGCGTGGCGGCCCGATTCGCCTTAGGTACAGGCAGGATCAATCTGTCCGGATATACTCCCAACGGACACGAGTTCGTCGCGAATCCGCGGCAGCTGTGGCTGGTCAAGTGCAGGCGCGCGATCATTCGCGGTGTGGACCTCGGTACGGTGGGACCACTCGTGGAGCAGGCACACCTCCGGGATTTCCGGATTCCGCAGAAAGGCGTCTTTGCGGTGGTGCGCGCGTTTTTGAAGGCCAATCCCGTTACGCCCTCCCCGCGGATACAAACGCTCACCCAGCGAACACACGCGACCCCATGAAACGGAGGGCAGACCGATGGACCACAGCATGCTGGGATTTGTCGTGATCGTGATCCCTTACGCCGTGATCGGGCTCATGGCGGCGGCGGGTACCATCCTCATCGCCCGCAGATTCCTCAGCTCCAAAGCAGAGCAAATCTTCTACGCGATGTTCCTCATCCTGATCGCCTTGTTCTACCTGGCCTTTGCGGCCTACTTCGGGGTGGCGACGGCGTGGCGGAGGGAAGCGGCTATCGTGGTGGGGTTCATCGCTGCCGGCTTGCTGGGCACGCGTATGCCGTTCGCCCTGATCGTCGGATATTCGCTGCACGGGCTGTGGGACCTGCTGCACGAACTTCAGGCGCATGGATCACCCTGGTTCGCGCCCGGCCGGCTGACCGCGATCCCGCTCGCCTACGGAGTCTTTTGTGCAGCCTTCGACTTCTGCATGGCGGCGTACATCTCTGGGCGTCGCGCCGAGTGGGTTGCGACGTGGAAGGCTCTGCCCCAGAGGATGGCTGCATAATTACATGCCATCGGATGGTCCTCTCGGCCACTCGTCGCAGTTCTTTCCCGACGACGCATTCGACGGGGAGGCTCGTACTCCGCCCTGCATCATCCCAACATTTGTACCACCCACCAATGCTCGCGGCGGAGATTGGGACTGGGAATCCTCCTGCTTGCGATCATAATGGCTTATCTTCTGCTGAAGGTATCAGGTCTGCCGCACTCATAGACTGCTGCAATACTGTTTGGCTCGCCAGGCATGAGCATATGAAACGCGACCAACCGAAGAAAGTACTGCCCGTCGGCAAACTGCCGCCTGAGCATTTGCGATCGCTGCTCGGACATCTGCCAAAGCATGATCCACGCCTGATCGTTGGACCTCAGATTGGCGAGGACGCGGCCGTCATCGAAGCAGGCGATCGCTATCTTGTCGTCACGACAGATCCCATCACCTTTGCCTCCGATGACATCGGGCATTATGCGGTTCACGTCAACGCGAACGACATTGCGGTCTTGGGCGCGCGACCGTGGTGGTTCTTTGTCGTCATGCTTCTTCCCGAGAGCCGCACGACGCCCGAACTGGCCGAGACGATCATGGCCGACGTGCGGACGACGTGCGAGGAACTGGGAGTCGTGGTCGCCGGTGGGCACACAGAAATCACCCAGGGCCTCGACCGCCCGATTCTAATCGGTCAGATGCTCGGCGAAGTCGCTCCAACTCGCCTTGTGCGGAAGACTCGCATCGCCATCGGTGATCGGATCCTGTTGACGCACGGTGTGGCGATCGAGGGCACCGCGATTCTCGCACGAGAGAAGTCTGCACGGTTGCGGGGACGGGTCGATGCCGATCTTCTGAGGCGGGCCGCTCGTTTCCTGATTCGGCCCGGCATCAGTGTCGTGAGTGCGGCGCTTGCGGCTACCAAGGTTGGCGAGGTGGTGCACGGGATGCACGATCCGACGGAAGGCGGTCTGGCGACTGGGCTCTTCGAGCTGGTAGCGCCCGCTGGTCTCGGGCTTCGTGTCATTCGGGAGCACATTCCCGTGTTTCCCGAGACCGATGCGATTTGCCGTGCGCTCGCGCTTGATCCGCTGAAACTGATCGCGTCGGGTGCGCTGCTGATCGCCGTCGCGCCAGACGGAGTGGACTCGGTCCTGACAGCCATGGAGGGCACAGGCGTCCCGGTCGCGGTGATTGGTCAGGTGCTTCCGGCAGGGGAGGGTACCACGATCGTGACGAATGGCGGAGTAGAGCCGCTCACTCTCCCTGTGCGAGACGAAATCGCGCGCGCCTTCGAAGGCGACTAAGGCCGAGGGCGGCATCACGAACTTCGGCCAGGGCTTGCGGAAGCCGCGTTGAAACTACAGTTTCTGCCGCCAGTCATGTGCGCCTGCTTCAGGGATGTGAGGGTTCCGCTGCCCAAGTCGAGGCCGACATTTACCGGTTACGATTTGGCTGGCACCATGCGCGCAACCATCGCCGCGACAGCGCTCGGCTCATGCTGCCCGAGTGCGCCCTCAAGGGGATACGAGCGCTCGAACCCATGCGGACCCGTAACCCTCATGTCCCACCGGTCACTCCCCTGCGAGCCGACGATCACAACCCGCCAATCCCCGAGCCGGCCCGAGAGCACATGCTCGATCATCGCTGTCACATCGCGCTGCAATCTCGCATCGCCCGTGTTGTGCATCTCGACCGTCACCGCCATATCAAAAGTCTACGCCAGTTTACGTTGTCGCCGCCGACATCCTATTTGGACGGTCCAACACCAAGGAGCCAGGGGGGTGTGTCGCTGGATATCACTGAAATCCCAACCTCAAGTGCGTTACAAGAAAAATCAGGCCGTCCGAAAGACAACACTCAACCTTAGCAGACCAGCGGGCCGGCGACGCCGGGCATCGCTAGGTCGGACTGCAGAGAGAGGTATGACAGCCCGACGAACAACGGAAGCAGTCGACTGGTGCGACGATGCTCCCAATTCTGTATTGCCCGCGGTCGGCGCTCGCGCCAAACCATCCCTCCTCGGGCTGCCCTGTTCTCACTGCAGGACATATTACGAAGCCGAACTTACGGCCTGTCCCATCTGCGGATGCACCGAAAGAGTAGCAGCAGCTAGCCCCACCCCACGCTCGAACTCACGTGCCGCCTAGCAGATATCCCGCCTCCACAGGCGCCCGACAAGGCGCGGTTTTCAGATTCTGCATGCTGACGGCCCTGGGGCTCACGGGGATCTGGCAAGACTGTTGACACCGGCTCAGACGACCCGATGGTAGTGCGTTCGGTGAGGGCCGAAGACGAAAAGGGCTGGCCAGATGGGATGACGCCCTTACCTCCAAGTCGAGGACGGGAAGCGATTGTCGTCGCCGGGGAATCCTGCGGGAAGCCTATTTTGGCTTCGGTGGGCGATCCTCTCTGCGGAAGAGGGACTGGGTTCGTTACCCGCGGGCGCGTCTTGATGGGTACCTGCTCCTTACCGTCATCTTTAACACAACGGTTAGGTTGCTAACTGAGCGGTTAGTCAGCCGCCTGGCTGCGGATTGACTATCCGTGTTTCTGACCATAGCACCTCTTTGTTTTCTATAGCTTACAAGTAAAGAACCAGGGCTTATCCCTAGCTGGAGGAATGGTCCCTCGATTGCGTGAGTCCTGGTGTGGTGAGGGCCCCTGAATGACACATTCTTGAGGTGCTGCCATGAAGAAACACCCAGCCTTTGCCGTACCTGGTCACATCGAAGGGTTCAGCCGGATTTCCCGCTTGCTGGTTGCCATTGCCGCTGTTTCGCTCGGCATCTCCACCCGGGCAGACGCCCAGGATTGTGCCGGATGTGTGTTGAACGCCGCGGAAAATGCCGAACTGGGCTCCGAATTTTCCATTAAGAAGCAGGTCAACGAAGTGAATGTGCTCTTTGTTGCGGCTCAGGGGAGACGGTTCGTTCGAGACCTCTCGGGCAGCGACATCACGGTGCGGGACAACAACAAGGCGCCTGCGGCCATCCTGAATTTTCGCACTGAGAAGGAATTACCACTGCGGGTAGCTTTGTTGATCGATACCAGCGATTCATTGACCTTGCGTTTCCGATTTGAGCAGGCGGCAGCCGGCGTATTTCTTCGACAATCACTGAGCCAGGTCAGCGATCAGGGATTTGTCATGGGATTCAGTGATCAGGAGAAATTGATGCAGGACTTCACCCATGACTCGGATCTTCTCGCCCAAGCGGTGCGTCAATTGAAGATCGGCGGCGGAACCGCGCTGTACGATGCAGTTCGTGGCAGTTGTCAGAAGCTGTTCCGGCACCCTGAGGAAGACGTGGTCGCACGTGTACTGGTCGTCTTGTCCGATGGCCAGAACAATGCGGGCACCCTGCACCTCGATGACGCCATCGACGTAGCCCAAAGAGCCGGAGTCACCATCTATGCCATCAGCACTCACCCCCCTATGATCGGCTATAGGGATGACGGCGAGGAGGGAAACCGAAATCTTCGCAAGCTGGCGGAGCAGACGGGCGGGCGGGTGCTTTTCCCCGAGAGTCCGAGGGATATTGGGAAAGCTTTCGAGAAGATCTCTGAGGAGTTGCGCAACCGGTACGCAATTTCTTACCGGCCTGCAGATTTCAGCAACGATGGCCGCTATCGGAAGATTACCATCGAGGCGCACAAAGCAGGCAAGAAGTTACAGGTTCGGGCACGCAAAGGCTACTACGCACGAGCGTCATCGACCCTGGATGAACCTACGGACAGTGCCCGCGCTGTGGTTTCGGCGCTAACCCCGCACAATTAAGTCGCGAGGATCGAAAGCTCTCCTGGCCGTGCCCCCAGGAGAGCTCTTACCCCTGCCCCAACCGGCGCCGGTCTCTTTCAGGTAGCGCGTTGTGTATCGTTTATTCCAGAGTGATTACTAGTTTTGCGCGGGCGTGTCCTGTGGCCAGATACCGGATAGCCTCCGGGACCTCACTGAACCTGTAATGCTTTTCGATGACCGGGGTTACGAATGGTTCGCCACGAGATCGAAAATCAGGTCGTACCGTTGCTGGCTTTGGGTGAAATCCTGTTGCGTGTAATCAATGACGCGATCCGCACCGATCGATAGCACCATGTCCACATTCCTCGTACTGCATACGCCGGTGACCTCGGCGCCGAACGACTTGGCGATCTGCACAGCGAACGTACCCACGCCTCCGGCCGCGCCGTTAATCAAGACCTTCTGGCCGGGCTGAATCTGCCCCTTGTCGCGAAGACCCTGCAATGCGGTGAGTGCCGCAATCGCTACCGAAGCTGCTTGTTCAAACGTCACGTTATTCGGCTTCCTGGCCAATTGCGAGGTGGAGGCACACGCATACTCAGCAAACGCTCCACGGCACACTCCAAACACCGCGTCGCCTGGTGTGAACTGAGTTACCTCCTTGCCAACCGTTTCAACCTGGCCGGCCACGTCTCGGCCCAGCCGTGTGTCCTTTGGTTTGAGCAGCCCAAACCCAAACAGCCAGCGAGCGAAAGACGGCTTGCCTTCCATGAGATGCCAGTCAGCTGGATTGACGGAAGCCGCGTGAACTTTTATCAAGACTTCATTGTCCTCGGGCGTCGGCTTCTCAACTTCTTCTTGAGAACATCGGGTGAACCATAGCGGTGATAAACAATGGCTTTCATCCGGACTCCTGTTTTCAGGACTACGGGGGATCGTCCCTCGAAGCATTTCGTCAATGCGCCAAGTTACCTGAGGCTGCTGACCCGTGGCCCGTCCGGCATTGTTGGCGAGGGATCCCGGGCTGTTTCCTTGCATTACTTCAACTCGGCACGCTGGAACGCTGCCAGTGTTTCTTCCTCCGAGGGGGGACGCAAGATGCTGCGTGCCGCGAAATCCTCGGCCTGCGGGTAGGTGGTTCGGCGAACGCGATCAGCGGCTCGGCTGAGATCGTAGTGTGTGTGCCGGAACTGAACATCAGGGCCGAGGAGGAGCCAATCGGCGCCCGGTTTACCGAATGGCATTCCGACACTGCCAGCGTTCACAACGCGAGTTGCGCCGATCATCCGGTCAAACTGCATGTGGGTGTGACCGCAGACGACCGTGTCCCCGCCGAGTCCCGCGAACAGCGACAAAAGGCGGTCTTCTGGTGTGAGGCGGGTGAAGATGTCGGTGTCGTTGCACGGTGTAGCATGGCAGAAAACCACGTCTCCAAGGCCTGGAATGTCCAGGCGGCATGTGGGCGGCCAGCGTGCTAACAGTCGCTGATGTTCGGGCTGCAGTTGCTCCGCCGTCCAGCGCACCGGCTCACGAAATTGCTGGGGTGCTGTCCGGTACCACTCGGACTCGATGCCGGACATCTGTGCAAGCACCTCACGGTCCCCATTGCCGTGAATGAACTGCACGGGAACGTCGAGGTCGAGCAGACATTGGATGGTCTCACACGGTAAGGGGCCGGGAACGACGTCGCCCCCGACGATGACGCAGTCTGCCTGTGCCTCATGAACTTCCAGAAGTACCGCCTCAAGCGCGGAGACGTTGGCATGAATGTCGTAAATAGCAGCCACGGGCATACCGTAGAGACTATACAAGCCTTCGAAACAACTGACCGCAACTCGGGCATTGCAGATTGCTGAGGGGAAACAGGGTATTCCTGAACACCGCCATCAATGGCGATAGGCCCGGCATCGCGTGCTCACCACTTGGATCCATTGAGCGGCCAGCACTGACTGCCTGACGTTGACTCTCGGGGAGGGTGATGGGCATCCTCCTGGCCTACGCCTGGGCCGCTTGCTGCAAGTGTTCTATCGGGTCGTCTGCGAGCGAGTGGTGTTAAGGATGGAAGGCTCGACGAGGATTTTGTCGACTGCTGGCCGCACGGTGTTCGATATCGGGGCATCCGGTGACGGTTGCAGGCACCCTCTCGGCGGGGCTATATTCTTTGCCTCATGGGGGGCATCCATGGCAACAGCAGCAGCTGACGTTTTTCACCTGCGGAAGCGTCCAACCTTTGCCACGGCAGAAGAAGAGCGCCGGCACCGCAAACAGCGGCTGGCCGCCGCTTTTCGTATCTTCTCGGTTCTTGGATTCGACGAGGGAGTGGCTGGCCACATCACCGCTCGCGATCCGGAGCGACTCGACCATTTCTGGGTAAATCCTTTCGGAATGCACTTCGGACAGATTCGCGCATCTGACCTGATTTTGGTAAATCAACATGGCGAGGTGGTAGAAGGTAACCATCCAGTGAACGTGGCTGCATTTGCCATTCACTCACAAGTGCACTCCGCCCGTCCCGACGTGGTGGCGGCCGCACATGCGCATTCTCTGTATGGGAAGTCCTGGTCCTCGCTTGGTCGCCTCCTCGATCCTATCACCCAAGATTCCTGCGCGTTCTATGGAGATCACGGGTTGTTTGCGGACTTCACGGGAATCGTGTACCAAACGTCGGAAGGGGAACGAATAGCCAAGGCGCTTGGCAACTACAAAGCCGTCATACTCCGCAACCACGGTCTACTCACGGTCGGTCACACAGTCGATGAGGCGGCCTGGTGGTTTATCACAATGGAGCGAAGCTGCCAGGCTCAGCTTCTGGCTGAAGCCGCAGGGGCCCCGGTGAAAATCGATCCTGGCCATGCCGAGGCCACGATGCAATTGCTGGGGACCCACGAGGCGGGATGGTTTCAATTTCAGCCGCTTTGGGCGCGTATCACACGTGAGCAGCCTGATCTGCTCGAATAGGCTCTTGCTTGACTTTTCTTGGGGTGGCGAGACCATGCCATGAGCGCAGGATGTGCGACCGAGTAACCTAGCGATCTTGCTGCATCGGCTCTGGTGAACGGGAGGCTTACGAACCGTTGCGCAACAGCTGGTAAAAGAGCGGCGTAAGTTCCGAGCACCGGAAACACGAAGTCTAGCGGAGTTCGCTAACGGCATCTATCGTCCGGCCCGACTGCTATTCTCGGAAGGCGAGGCCCGAAATCAGGTGACAGCACCGGCAGTAACGAGAACACCCAACATGCACCAAGCGAAGATCGCCCACCTAAGATTGCGGATGGAAGGGTGGCGACAGTGCTGCCTCCATTGCCCTTGCTTTCATTGACTGGATCCGTCTTGCTCGTAGGATTCGCGCCATTGATCGGCCAAACCATCTCGCATTACCGCGTGCTAAAGAGGCTAGGCAGCGGCGGTATGGGTGTGGTCTATGAGGCGGAAGATGTCAACTTGGGCCGTCGAGTGGCCCTAAAATTCCTCCCTCGGGAGTTCAGTTCCGACGAAGCGGCTTTGGAGCGCTTTCAGCGCGAGGCGCGCGCTGCTTCGGCGCTCAATCATCCCAACATCTGCACCATTCACGAAATCGGGCGGCAAGATGAACTTTACTTCATTGTGATGGAGCTGTTGGAAGGTGTCACGCTGCGGGAGCGCGTCGCGGGCAAGCCGCTGGCGATTGACGAGCTGCTGGAAGTGGCTGTGGGGATCGCCGAAGGCCTGGAGGCGGCTCACGGGCAGGGCATCATTCATCGCGACATCAAACCGGCCAACGTCTTCATCACCAAACGCGGAAGCGCCAAGATTCTGGACTTCGGACTGGCAAAGCTGACCCCGCAGCAGCACTCGCCCGCGTCTCTGGGCGTGGCGCCTACGGTGATGAATGAGGTCCATTTGACCAGTCCGGGGACCACCATGGGGACGGTCGCCTATATGTCGCCGGAGCAGGCTTCGGGGGAAGACCTCGACATGCGCACCGATCTGTTTTCCTTCGGGGCGGTGCTGTACGAAATGGCCACCGCGCGCCCCGCCTTCTCGGGGAACACTTCGGCCATCGTATTTGACGGTATCCTGCACAAGGATCCGGTTTCGGCGGTACGGGTGAACCCCCAGTTGCCCGAGCACCTTGAGCCCATCATCAGCAAGGCGCTGGAAAAGAACCGCAAGCTCCGCTACCAGAGCGCTTCGGAAATGGCCGTCGACCTCAAGCGGCTGAAACGCGCCATCGAGTCAGGGCACTCGAGTTCGCATTCGCTCATTACGCGGGCCCCAGCAGGCAGAGCTGTCCGACGGGGTTCATGGATGCCCAAGGCAGCGCTTGCCCTCGTAGCGCTGGCTGGGATCCTTGCCCTAGCCTATGTCTTCCGGCCCGCGCTGCCCCCGCCTCGGGTGACCGGATTCACCCAAATCACCCATGATGGGCAGGTGAAAAGCGTGTTCGGACCAGTCTCGCCCATTGTTCTTACCGACGGCGCCAGACTCTACATCGAGGAGGTGGTGAATGGGCGCTACGCCATCGCTCAGGTCGCGGTCTCGGGTGGCGACACGGCAGTCATGAACACGCCTTTTTCCAATGTTTCCCTGAACAATATCTCTCCCGACAAAACCGAACTGGTGGTGGGCAGTTTTACGGGCGTCGAACTGGAGCAGCCGCTTTGGGCGCTTCCGGTGGTCGGCGGTAGTCCAAGACGATTGGCGCAGATTCCGGGTGAGGATGGGGTATGGATGCAAAATGGCAACCTGCTAGTGGCGCACCAAAACCACCTGATAGAGGTGACCCAGAGCGGACAATCCCGTAACTTCGCGGACATGCCGGATTCCTATCTCACTTCATGGTGGCTGCGGTGGTCGCCTGACGCACGCACGCTTCGTCTAAGCGTCGGAAACTACTCATGGAATGCAATCTTCGAGGTAGCTGCGGACGGAAGTGGTGTCCACGATGTGCTTCCGGGCTGGCAGGAAGCGATCAATCCCTTGCAAGGCACTTGGACGCCAGATGGCAAGTACTATGTTTTTCAAGCTAATCACGGCAGCCGCTCGGACATCTGGGCGATTCGAGAGAAGGGTGATTTTTTTCACAAAGTCAATCGTCAGCCGATGCAACTGACCGCGGGACCCCTAAGCTACCTCGTGCCCCAACCCAGCGTAGACGGAAAGAGAATTTTCGTCATCGGCGTGCAACCCCGCGCCGAACTGGTGCGCTATGACCTGAAGTCCCGTCAATTCGTGTCTTACCTGGGGGGCATCTCTGCGAGCCAGGTCAGCTTTTCCAGGGACGGTCAGTGGTTGGTGTACGCTTCCTATCCGGAAGGGGAGATCTGGCGCAGCCGGGTTGACGGCAGTGAAAAACTGCAACTCACGCAGTCCTCACTGGGGGCGGGTTCTCCCACGTTATCGTCCGACGGAAAACAGATTGCTTACGTTGGGTGGGAGCCGGGCAAAGGTCTGCGGGTCTACGTCATTCCCACCGACGGGGGCAGCCCGCGCAACCTTGGCATCGAAGCCGGAGCGGTGGAGTGGTGTGGTGAGGGCAATTCCATAAGCGTCATAAGCTCTGCAGTCAATCTCGTTGATGTAGAGACATCCAAGACCACAGTTATTCCGTCGTCCAAAGGCCTGTTTCGGGCACAGTGTTCGCCGGACGGGCGCTATCTTGCAGCAGTTACTCGGGATGGGCAGAAACTCCGACTCTATGAGTTCGCCACGGGGAGATGGTCTGACCTTGCCAGTCAGAACGTGGGCTTCCTGCAATGGTCGGCCGACAGCAAATACGTCTATTTCGATACCGGGTTTAGCAGAGAACAGGCTGTATACCGTGCCGGAGTTGCCGGTGGCAAAACTGAACGAGTTGTCGACCTGCAAAACTTCCGCCGCGTGGTGGAGGCTTGGCTTTCCTGGATGGGCTTGACGCCTGATGGTTCGCCCCTGCTTATGCGCGACACAGGCAGCCAAGAAGTATACGCCCTCGATTTCGAGGCTCCGTAGCGGTCCCCTTGAGAGAAAGAACCCACAAACGCCCAACACGAGCCGTTGGAAAAGGTGATGTTGTGGTCCAGGTTCCACTATTGCTCCTGTCTCTTCCGTACCTGCATGACGACCTCACGCACGGCTGCCGCGACGGCTCCTGGCGCTCCTCCGGAATACCATGATCGGCATTCTCAACCATGACCTGTTTCCCATCCGTAGACAGGCGAGCGAGTTCGGGCTGCAGTTGATGTACCCAGGTTTCCTGAAACTCGGCTGCTTCTTGGGCGAGGGCGGGATCCTTGGGCCTCCAGTATTGTCCGGCCGTGAGAACAACGAGCGGACGATCACCTAGGTTCCCAGCGCTGCTCGCAGCCTCATCAACCTCCGGGTCCCCACTGCCCTTGTCAGATCGGATGGCGCCATCTTCTGTTGCCGCACATCCTTGAGCAGCCTCGGTCTCAAATGCCTTGACTCGCTGATTGCGCACGGCGCGCGCTGCGGCACTTTGTTCGGAATCATGCTGCGGCGGGACAGTGACAGGCGCATTGCCCAGGAGGAGGCGTATGACTCCAAACCTCCCCATCACCGGCAAGGCAAAACACAGAAGCCGAGACAGGCATGCGGTTGATCGGCGAGAGCATGCTGGCTGGCTCGTGTTGATCGGGATGAGTCGAGTCCACCAGCACAATGCCTGCCACTTCAGATGGGAACGTGGCGGTAATTATTCGGACGTATTCGTCCCCTATTGAGTGGCCAACGAGTACATAGGGGCCGGCTACGGGAGCACGCTGAAGCAGTTCATGCAGATCGTGAACGATGGTTGCGCTGTTTCGCACGGTTGGTGCGGGGTCGCTCCAACCCTCCCCACCGCGGTCATACCAACAAACTCTGGTAAACTCTGAGACCTCTGACTGGACTACCCGCCAGCCATAGCCCCCATAACCACCGCCCCCGACTCCAGGATGACCGTAGGACTCCCGGAGCCCGAGCAGTCTATGTTTAGGCTGCGGTCTCCAATATAGACCGAACGTCCGATCCGGAACTGATGCCGACTGTCCTGCCCGCGGCCAATTTGTTCATAGACAAACCCCGAGGCGGCTGCCAGAAGGAACGTGAATGCAGACCTACCCATACCCGTCGCCTCCAATGACTCCTTGGCGTGCCCATGATGGTCGTTCTCCGATCCCTGCCACCTGATGACATCCCGAAAGTACAGACGCTTCTCGGTGTCTTTGGGATCGGCTTTTTTTCGGCAAGTGCCCAGGGGTCCATCAAACGGGATCTTCATGTTCTCATCAGCAAACTGGACAGGGAACTGTCCTCAACTCCTTGAGCGCACGCTTAATGCAGGGTCTGAAGCGGATATATGAGCGCAGCTAATCGTGAAGTCGTCTAGCCCGGGAGAGGTGCTTGGGAGCACTACTAAGCCGTGAGGACGATTTCTCGACACTTGTCCCCAGCTGGCATACTCCTGGATCGGGAATTCGACCGCGCGAGAGGAGTCGCACCGTGAAGACAAGCTTGGCAACGGCATTGTTTTGGGTCTGTCTCAGCGCACCCATGTTGCTTGCTCAGGCCCCACCCGAGGGAATCTGGCAGGGCTATGACGGCGAGTGGAGACATGTCTCCCGGCAGCTGATCGCATTGGCCGAAGCCACCCCCCCCGACAAATTCGCATGGCGACCTGCGGCGGGAGTACGCTCCACCAGCGAAGTGTACATGCACATCGCGATGGCGAACTTTTATCTGCTCAGTGTTACAGGACCCAAGATGCCTACCGATCTCAAAGAGGGCATGGAAAAAACGGTTACATCCAAGACCGATGTGATCAGCTGGTTGAAACGCTCTTTGGACGCGGTCAAAGAAGCTCACTTAGTTGAGAACCCGACAGACCTTCAGCGCAAGGTCCGAATTGCGGACCGAGATGCGACCGTCGATGGCATGTATCTTCGCATCATCGTTCATGCTAATGAACACATGGGGCAGCTGATCGCGTACGCACGCATGACTGGAGTCGTGCCGCCATGGGCAACCCAATGAACAGCTGAACATATGTCCTGACTGGCGAAGTCGGTATCACTCGTTGGCGCCCGGCCCCGAGGGCTCTCGCCGAGAATCGCAACAGTGCGCCATTAGACTTTTCCGGGCGGTTCCGCCAGGCGCTCGGCGAGCGTGATTACATACCCGTCGGGGTCTTGAATGGCGAACTCGCGCATCCCGTACCACTGTGTCCGGAGCGACATGAGCACCTTAACGTGCGGTGCGATTCGCGCGTGCACGGCGTCCACACCCTTGACCTCGATGAACATGGTGTTGCCGCCGCCGAGTGCCAGATCGGCCATCTGTGGGCTTTCCTTGGTCACTGTCGAGCGGTCATTAAAGAAGATCTCGACCGGGCCGCTAGTGACCGACGCGAACACAAAGGGAGAGTGCTCGGGGACGGTCATGCCGCGATCAAAACCGAGGACATCCTCGTAGAACCGGAGGCTTGCCTCGACACTGGAAACGATCAGGTTGGGGGTGAGTTTCGTGGCTGACAGCTTCTGTAGGCTCATAGGCACACTTTGCGTGTGTTCGCATAAGCCTACGTCTGAGCGTCCGGCGAGTTCGGTCGCGCAGGTAGGGCCAACTTGCCGCCACATAGGCAACGAATATCGCGATGACGCTGGCCCACTAGGTACGGCGAGAAGGATACCACATCCTGCCTGTCGCATATACCCTGCCGGCCCCGACTATGCTTTCGGGCTGTCAGATGTGCATTAGCCTGTTCAGTTCTGGTGTCGTGACGCATCGTTCGACAAACCCGAACTGGCCCTTGTCATTCACCTCGCGTACAGCATCGAGCAATCCCGTCATTGCCGCGCGATAAAGCGACGTCGCGAGGCTAATGCGCTTGACACCCACCGCCGCGAGCTGAGCGACAGAGAATGATTTTCCCTTGATCCCCACCATGAAATTGAAGGGCCTCCTGAGCGCCGCACACACGGCACCCACCGCAGCAAGGTCGGGCAGACCGGGAGCAAAAAGAACATCAGCACCGGCTTTTTGGAATGCTTGGAGCCGGCTTATGGTTTCGGCCAGGCTAGGATGGGCGTACAGGAAATTGTGGGCGCGTGCTGTCAGCATGAACGGAAACGGGAGTGCGCGCGTTGCCTCTGCAGCTGAAGCAATTCGCTCGACAGCCAGTTCAAAATCGTACAGTGGATGGTTCTCATCCCCAGTAGCATCTTCGATCGTGCATCCAACCAGTCCCACATCCGCGGCTAGTCGGATCGTTTCCGCGACGGTTTCCGGCGAGTCGCCAAATCCCTTTCCCAGGTCGGCAGAGACGGGTAAATCCGTTGCGGCGACGATCAATCGTGCATGTCCCAGCGTCTCATCACGCGTGAGCGCGTGATCTCTTCGGCCGGAAGCCGTGGCCGCCGCGGCGCTCGATGTTGCCAACGCCTGAAATCCGAGTCCCGCGAGCACTCGCGCCGAGCCCACATCCCACGGATTCGGAATAACGAACGCGCCAGGGCGGCTGTGCAGCGCGCGGAAGATATCTGCCTTCTCCTTCTGCGTGACCATAATGACTTCGCCTCCCTACCGGATCTTCGTTAGCAGAAGAACTGGTGTCATCACAGATCGCACTCAAAACCCCGGCCACGGAGCGCTGGGATTCTTCGCGCCAATCCTTCCAAGATACAGCCAATCCCCGGCTTTCATTACTTGACTTTGCCACCATAAGATTCCGCCGCCGTGATCGGCCAAACCAGAGGGCTGGTGGGCGGCCGAATCACCGCCTATTGTGCTCGTAAGGATTGAGAGAGGCTTATGAGATCTTGTGCAACCAAGCGAATCGGGCCATGACGCGGGCTCTCCATGTCAGCTAGGAGGAAGAACGAGATGGATACGGCCAACGGTACGACCACAAACACAGTTGATGCCTCAGTGATGAGAGGAATAGCCGATCAACAGAGACTGAAGACGGCAATCGTGACCATAAAAGCCCAAGCCGCAACCGGCAAGCGGTATCACCAAGCCGCCTGAGTGTATCCCCTGCGATAGCGGTGACCATCGCCCGGCCCGTCTACAACTCATTTGCGGCAGCTGGTGGTTAGTCCTTCGCTGAGCTCGAATACAAGCTCACTAAGCGTGCGACCAAGACAGCCAGGAAGAGTTGTCCTCCAACCCCTTCAACGATGGCTAATCCACGCGCTACGTCCGTGCGGGGTACGATATCGCCATACCCGAGTGTTGCCAGCGTAACGAAGCTGAAGTAAATCGCCCCACTTCTGGAAAAGTTCGTGGCAGCGAACATTCCCGGGTGAACTTGCTCGAGAGCCCAGTACAAAAGGCCAAAGTAGATTCCAGCCAGCAAGTAGGCGCTCAGCGCTGCGAACAGATGCTCCGCATCGACCTTCGCGCCACGCATGGCGTAGCGCAAAGCCGCCGCCGCTGCGACCAGTCCTATCAGTGTCCACAACCCGAGTGTCATCGCTGACACTGTCTCATGTCCAAACCATGCCGTCACAGGACGTGCGAGCCACGCGCCAGTCATAGCTGCGAACAGAAGGGTTCTATTCTTTCCGGCGTCGACGGGCATCACGGCCGCAAGCAGGCAAATGGCCAGCAATGACTCAATCAGAGTTCCGCTCATTCCGAAAGCAGCCATCAGGGGGGACGCGGCCATGGTGAAAAGGAGTGTGTAGAACAAAATCGTGTAGCGTCGCTTGAGATAACTGTGCCCGAGGTCACGGAGGCAGCCCATGCCAGCGTCGCTCGTATCAGTCAACGTAACGGCACTCCTTGGCTATGACAATACCGGTAGCATGCCTCAAGTAGACTTCTTAAAGATCCTGTCAGTAGCTACCGGGGTATTCTACTTGCGGTCGCAGGTGTTTTTCTAACTGGCTATGTCGCTCAGAACGACGGGTTGCTGAAAGCAACTTGTGAGTAGCTGTTCCCAACAGGCGATGCCGCAAGTGAGTGGAGAATTTGTAACATCGGCAGTCTTCACCAACAACGCACAATTTCCGAGCAGCCGGCGACTCAGGACTTGAGGGTGGCCGGTCCGTGGACGTGGGCACGACCGTAGGATAGCGAGATGGCAGGCTCACAAGAGGGATTTATTGAGGCAGACAAGAGCGTTCGCCTTTATGTTAAGACGGTGGGAGAAGGCGAAGCTGTGTTGGTCCCTCTCAATCCGAAAGCATTTTGCGCTCGAGAAGATATCACTGATCGGTTGGTCGTATTTCGGGGGAGTCGTGGCCCGCTATGCGATGGAGTTCCCCGAGCACGTCGCGCGTTTCGTAATGGTATGTGGACCGCCGATACGACGCCTCCCCCATAGCGATACGATCAACCGAGTTATGACCGATCGGATAAATGCCGTGGCACCGGGATTTCTCCAAGAACTGCAGGCAAGCAGTTCTTCTGATCCAGAGAAACTATGGAGACTTTGGGACCTGCTGAAACGGGTACGTTCAGGACCCTATGGGCTTCAGCCTATGCGAGGAGATCCATACAGGTATGCAAACGAAACTCCGGAGAGAGTCTATGCGGTCTTCAGTCGCGCGATCGAGACA